>Ga0209208_10001148_pt1 | contig 36835 bp, 36 predicted proteins | sample S1TSphfallax_3_FD_187694 | JGI IMG/M metagenome (GOLD analysis project Ga0209208, IMG submission 187694) | Host-associated microbial communities from peat moss isolated from Minnesota, USA - S1T2_Fd - Sphagnum fallax MG (SPAdes) (version 2) | ecosystem: Host-associated > Plants > Peat moss >...
TATATGTGCAAAGTTAATTGGAAACCAACTACCTTATCAAAAGTTATGTATATGCTTTGAACTTGCATTCTATCATTCAAATTTCATTTGGAACCTAAGTCAAATTGTTTTTCTTGGTCCTCTTTGGTGTTGTATAATGTAAGTTCATTTGAATTTTTACATCAAGGTCATTAAATTAATTAACATCGAACCATCCCATGTAGATCACAAGCATCCAATTTATTATATTATATTGAGTTTTTATATTCCCACGAATTATAATGATTATGGTCCAAAGTTGTTATAAAGTGGAAAGATTTTTTAACGTCATCATTATCAAGTTTAGAGTTAAGAGTGTTCAAGTGCATTTGTAGTAACCTATAATTACTTGATGTTTTTTCATGGCTATTGCAACATATCAAGTGCATGAAATAGAGGTTTGAAGAAGGAAAATTTTAGACTTGTGATCAACAACATCATGAATTTACAACAACTTACTTATTCATTTTCATAAATCCTAGAAAAAGGTTAACAATATGTAAGCGTTTGGACTTATTAATCCTAATTTGTTACAATGCCTTTTCCTCTTGTAGCATGGTATTTGAGGTCTATTAAAACCATTAGTTGTTTATGCCTTATTCCACATCCCGTCCCTTCTCTTCTTTTTTATTGATATGTATTGATAACCTTTTGCCATTAGTTCAACATTGCATTATGGTCACGTACGATAAAGCAATGATTTGGATTAATCACTTAATTAATTGGAACATGGTTAGGTTATGGATTGCATGGTTTATTAATTTGTAAATCTTAATCAAAATTAAATATTTCAACCCTATGGAGGTTGAATTGAAGGTTTACAAAACAATCAATTACATCAACAAAGGTATGTGTTTAAAATGGCACCATGTATTACATAATGTTGGTTCCAAATTTGCCATTGTCAATTTTCAAAATGCACATGTAATTGTCAAAGTTGTTAGTGCAAGTGCCATTGAAAACAATAAGCCACCTACATAAAATTATGGTAAAATATAAGATATCATGTAAGCTTATGGTAATACCAACATGATAAGGTTTGTGAAGAGAGGTTAGCCTATTAAAATTCGCTTAAGTGAATCTTATTAATTACACTAATCCACCCAATTGGATTCTTAGCATATGTGTACAATTGTTCATTTTTTAGATCGGCATATCAAATCTTAAACCATAGTGGCATTTATATTTAGCAATATGGTTTACTCGCATTTAAGTTTATGTGATTTATGAATTGGGTTATTAGTTTCATTCTAATAGCATGCGGGCCATTCTAATGCAACTTCACAAGTGTTGTCAGATGAAGAAGAGATAACCCATGATATAAGACAACTAATTATGCGTACTATTATTTTCTATGTAGGCCACATGTGTGGGATGGAATGTCCAAATTTGTTTTAGGATTCACAATGGGCCAAGATGTAAACACGCAATGAGCCCATTGGATTATAACTACCATCTCAACATAAGTTGAAGGCCTTTTGGAAGTACAAAACCTAGAGACCAATTGTTGAATCCCTTCATCTAAGCATGACGGTTGTTACTTATGGTCACCATTTTGCATTGTATAGCAAGGATAGGAAGCAAGTGACACAACTCACCCCAAATGTGGTTTGCAAAATAATGTACACCAATTACCTTGTACAAAATACCCTAAATGAAAAACACATAATGGTAAATATATATAACCTAAAGAATGTTAGGGAGCTAGGTGTATTCAACAAATATGAGTTCATCCAAAAAATGAAAAAAATGTTGGGGGTTTAACTAAAAGTTGTTGTCCCACCTAAACTTTATAAGGTATTGCATTTGTTTTACTACAACTTCAAATGTTATGTCCATGTGCCTTTAATGCAAACATTTTGTTAATAAAATAAATGTTTGTAACATTTGAATGTACTTAAGTTTTACAAAATCAATTTGTTTCATGAGCCTTTTTCACTTCGATTTCAAACCTTTGATTCCCCATGTCCACCCATACTTGGTACACTAAATGCATCTTATTGTAAACCTTAACAACCATTTAGTTAGCATTTGGAGCTAGCTCCTTTTAACAAATCATTCTCATAATAAACATTTGTCCTCCCATATATCCAAGGTCACTTAGTATGTATTCAAAGTAGGTGTCCCCATGGACAACATAATCACATCAATACTTGTAAACCTCTAAGTGTTTCAAGATACTCACATCATGGAAGAATCCATCATATCTAATGTCAGCCCTTAGTGATTGATAATGATAATATTGTTTGTTGTTCACTTATTTTTCCTCCCATTAAACGAATTTATATGGTCTATATTATTCCAAAGCTTATGGATTTTGATAAATGTCTTGTCAATTATCCCAATGCAACGTTGAAACTTAGGTAGGTTAGATGAGTTCATTGCTTGAAATAGATGGCCATTGAATCTTTTGGGCAATGGTAGAATTATTGCAAATTATTAAATGAAAATAAAATAATCACATATTGCATATTTTGCCCAACTCCACATGAAGACATTGTACATGGATATGTTATCATGCCTCAAGTATAATATGCCATCATAAATTTGCCCCTTCCATTTATTTTTTCTTTTATAACATTTTAACAATGTGTTAAAGGTTAATTGGTAACAAAGTGTTGATACAATCATTGATATGATGTTGTGATGACATTATAACATATTATGATGATTGATCATTGTATTACAATGAAATTACAACATCATGTCATTGATTGATTAACATTCCATTAACACTTAATCTTGAAACACATTATTAAAACATTTGTTGTGAAAACATAGATACATAGAGGGGGAAAGTTTGTGATGTATCTTGGAAAGAGACAAGCAAAAATGAGACACAAAGCTAAAGAGAGGAAGGACATTACAAAATTACATATATGCAATTTGATGACAAGTTTAAAATGTCAAAATTCATTTGTTATAGGTTTCTAGAAACTGGGAAGAACTTTAAATTTGTCATTTTGTGTACTTTTGAAAATAACCACAATGGAGAAATACAATTTATGGAAATTGCTAGAGATTGTTGTAGAAAAATATGGAAGTTTCAAAGGTGAGGCTAAGGTGAGGCTAAATTAGTGATCTTGAAGATTGTAATAAGAGGCTAAATTCAATTGCCAGATTGTTGAAGGGAGGTGAAAGTTCCAATCATGAGTTTATTGCAATTTCTTAAACATGCATAATAGCTTAAACAAGGTTGTTTGTCAAATGTTAGAAAGGTGCAAATGTGGATATCCTTGTAGTTTACAAAATGTTGCTAAAAGCAATAATGGGTCTATTTGTGCAATGTTTCAAGAATGGTTGTGAAAATGCACTTGTGTGAAATCACATTACCTTGAGAGAAGATTGACATTGTCGGAGAAATCGAACTTGATGTAAATGTTAACACAGATTGTTATCAAAAAGTTATGGTTTTCAAATTTGTTGGATTTGCAACCATGTGACAATAAGCACCAATAATAATCGACAAAGTTTTGCATTGTGATACAAGCTTTACTTGTCGAAAATGAATGTAGATATTAGGAAGTGAGTTCTTGATGTAAGCTTTGCTTGCAAATAATTTTTATGTGGGTTTGCATGCATGTGTGATAAGTTCTATGATGCATGTAAAGGAACTCTAGAAGTATAAATGTTGAAGGGCTTTGTGAATGAGTGCATTCGGGTGGGGCAACAAACCACAATGGCCACAACTTCTTTGTGGCAAGTGCAATGGAACAAATGCTAAATGCTCAAAATTTTGCGTCTCCTCTCGAATTGTCCTACTTTTTAGTTTGAATTAAAACTAAAACTAGGAGTGAAGAAAACATATGAGGCATGAAATTCAATAGGACTTTGTGCATAGCTTTCATGTGTGGTTGATTGAAATTCTAAAATTTAGGGTTAGCATTTGATATACATTGGTTGGTTGTTGCCATGATTTGGACATTATTTAAAAATATATGATGAAGAGAGTCAATGAGAGAGGTATATAGTCTTGGTATGAATTAGTTGCAAGTGCAACATATGCAATGATGTTATTATGATTTTATTCATCATTCATATGTGGATGGATTGCCAATAATAAAAACATAATGAAATCTTATATAAATTAATAATAGGGGTTTTTAAATTTTTCAACTCATTGTTTTTGCAAAAATTGCAAAAAATTGCTTGAAAACCACATTTTCCATTGAAAAACACATTTTTTCCCCCCCTTTTTTTTCAAAAAAATTTCCCAGAATTCAGTGAAGATTTGCCACTTAAAGAGTCATTAGCCAAAATTTTGCCTTAGTTCTTTAGGGCAATTCGTCGGCAGAATTTTGCTCAATTGGTTTTGAGCACTGCCCGCCAGGTGGGGTGGGGGTGGCGGGCGGGGGGGGGCGGGGGGCGGGTGGGGGCAGGGATTGGTGCTCATAAGGGCCACCTATTTGTTGGGTACCACACCAGTAAGGCCCTTTGACAGCTGGAATTTCCTATTTAAGAACTGTTTCAACACATTTTTATGAATGGTAAATGGTCCCCTCATTGAGGGCATTATATTTGTAGGGCTCCTCTCTACACCCCCCCCAAGGGGCTGCTTCCCTATACCTGCTCCTTCCCCAAGTTCCCAATCAACGTTCCCAAACAAGAGGGACTAGAGAACAAATGTTTCTTATTAGAGTAGCTGTTTCCCAGTCAAAGTTCCCAATCAAAGTTCCCAAAACAAAGAAGGACCGGAGAAGAAGAGCTCTTTCTCATTAGAGCAGCAGCTGTTTCCCCAATGTTCACAATATCTGTTCCCAAAATTCCCAAGCACTGTTCCCAAACAAGATAGGACTGGAGAACAACTATTTCTCTTGTTCCCCAAGTTCCCCCGAGTTCCCAAACAAGGAAGACTGAACAAGAGACAAACAGCGAACGCGAGAGAGAGAAGAGAAGAGAGAGAAGAGAAGCGGCCATGGCGATGGTGGACAAGACTGGCACACCATGTCCCATCGCTACAGTAATAGTGCTGCTGGACACCAATTGCGTTAGCATCGGTCGGTGGAAGAAAGTCTGACAGACGGAAGTTTTGCGTAAAATCCCAGCAGTGACAACCCTGCTCTCTTTCTCGTTGTTGCTGCTGTGGAGACGACGACACTTTTGTGTGCGCTGTGTTGTTTCGTGGCTCGACCAGGTTTTTGTTTCTCCTTTCGGCTTTCTGTTCTAGGTCGTCAACAGTCAGTCGCATACCCTATCTATCTATTCGTCTTTCTATCTATCTATCTATCTATCTATCTATCTTTCTGCCGCTTGTTGTAAGCGTATCGAGGGTTTTCCTTGGCGGAGACGGAGGAGATCCGGGACATAGATTTTGATGGAGCTCTTGACATATTGTTGGATCACGAAACGCTGAAAACGGGGGAATCATACGACGACTGTGTTGGAATTTACCTGTTTTTTTCCCCTTCCTAGTTAGAATATCGGGAAGTCGTGAAGGAACTGCATACTGAGCGAGCCGATTCGTTGATGCCTCGGATGATACGCCTTCTTGCTCCACGATGAGGGAGATGGTAGGAGCGGTTGATGATATGTGTCATAAACGGCGGAGGAAAGTTGTGGAAGAGGAAGTGGATTTTGATGAAGAAGAAAAGATTTTCGGACAGTGTAAGCGTCTGACAACAGTCGCTGTTTCCTCAAGGGACTGCTCCTCCTCCTTTGGTGTAGAATCAAGCTGCGGCACCACTAGACGCAGCAATTATTACTCTACTTATTATGAGGAGGCAGACTGGACTCGATTGCCTGATGATACGCTGCTCAAAGTATTCACACTCTTGAATAATAGGGATAGAGCAAGCCTGGCCTCGGTTTGCAAGGGCTGGCGCATACTTGCTGCGTCGCCTTCACTATGGACCTCTCTGGACATCCGTGCACATGCCTTGGACTCGGATATGACTTCTTCTCTTTCCAGCAGATGTGCAAAGCTTCAGCGGCTCAGGTTCCAGGGTGGCAGTGCAGCCAATGCTATTGTTGGTCTACAGGCAAGGGGCTTGCAGGATCTCAGTGGAGACCATTGCTGGGATCTTTCTGATGCATCTCTCTGCATGATGGTGGCCCGACATGAAGCTCTTGAAAGCTTACAGCTGCAGATTGGTGCAGACTGTGAAAGGATCACCAATGATGCAATTAAAGTAGTAGCTACTTGTTGTCCAAAGCTCAAGCGCCTGCGGATCTCTGGCATTAGGGATGTAGACAGCCCAACAATTGGAGCCCTGGCAAAGCTTTGTCCAGATCTTATGGATTTAGCATTCTTCGATTGCACATCTGTGGATGACATGGCTTTGGCTGCTGCAACTAGCCTGAGGTTTCTCTCTGTTGCAGGCTCTAGATTCATCTCTTGGAGCTCAGCAGCAGATGTTTGGATTAAGTTGCCTCATCTCACTGGTCTTGATGTCTCACGAACTGACATTACTGCTAGCGCAGCAGCACGACTCATGGTAGCACCCAAACTCAAAGTGTTCTGTGCTCTCAATTGTGCTAACCTGGAACATGGAAATGAGGCTGCAGCGCCATTGCTCAACTCCAGTGTCCTGCTCACGCAATGTACAGATATTCAAAAGGGACTTGCCTCCTTGATTTCCATTGATGCGAGGAGTCCAACATGCAGGAAACTCACAGATTCTTCAATCTGTAAGGGCTGCAATCTTGAGCTCACAGAGTGGACAGAGTGGATGCTCTCACATGCCCTACTTAAGATGGCAGAAATTAACTCTGGTCTCAAGAGCTTCTGGCTCAAGCAAGGTACAGCACTGATGCTCAGGCTGGTGCAAAGCCAGCAGGAGGATGTGCAAGAGCGTGCAGCAACTGCTCTGGCCACATTCATACTGATTGATAATGAGATCGAAAGTGTTGATTCAGCTAAGGCAGAAGCAGTCATGCATGCAGGTGGTATTGCACACCTCCTGCGTCTTGCTAAATCTTTCCGGGAAGGTGTACAGTCTGAAGCTGCCAAGGTATGACTTAAGGCCTTATACTTGAGAGACCATTTGTGACAGTCTGCTGTTCTTGTCAGGACCTCATGATATTCTTGGAGGGCACGGGGCTGTTACCAGCATCAGTAAAAAGCTGGAGTCATCCACTCTCTTAAGACTGTGGAACAAGTTGGCAGAATCTTTATCTTGTTTTAGGACTCATAGCAGACTATATCTATGAGTTTACATGCTGCAGTAGGTCAATTTCTAATATGATGTCGAAGATGTCAGGAATCTCTGCACCCAGTGGTTGCATTACAGAGAGAACTGGATTTGAAGTCATTGGGACATCTTAAGGTAGCAAATTTTGGGTATTTTTGCAGGCTATAGCAAACTTGTCAGTAAATGCAGAAGTTGCAAAGACTGTGGCAACAGAGGGGGGAATCAGCATTTTGGCCTCCCTAGCAAGATCTCCCAATCGGTGGGTTGCTGAAGAGGCAGCAGGGGGTCTTTGGAATTTGTCTGTTGGGGAAGACCATAAGGTGTGTTCTTAATTATTGTCAGCAGTTCTTGCTTATTTATTATAAGCCACTCAGAACTTCAACCAATTTTCTTGTTTCTCTTTTGTTTTTGATGGTCTTCCATAAAGTTCTCAGATGATGTTGCTTACGATTCTTCATGTATACTGCAATGTTGTTAGGGTGCCATAGCTGGAGCAGGTGCCATTGAGGCTCTGGTGGATCTAGCTTTCAAATGGCCATCCCGTAATGAAGGAGTGCTGGTGAGCCCCGTAGTCCCTTTTCCCAAGATTGTTAACTGTATGGTTCATGGTTCTTGCATTCTCACTATTTTGTACAACTTTTCCATGGGTTGTTTGTTGGACATGAGTTTCAATCCATCAATATGACCTAAGCACCCTACTAAGTTTCAGTTTGTCTCACAGCACCCTGGTTTTGGCTTCTGGCTCCTGTTGCTTCCAGACTTGCAACAAAAACTCAGTACCCAGGCTATTAGTTACACTGGCCTATACCCAATGTAGGGAGCTGATGAAGTCAGTGGGTAAGTTGTGATGGATAAGTTGGTATCATACATGTTACTGTTGATGGTCTCTGAACAAGTGAGCAACTGTCACAAAAGTTTGTATTGCTAGTTTTATTGGGTTCAGGGTTTACACTTCGATGCATTTCTTATTTCCTCTTCTACAGTCCGTATCTTTGTTTGACTTCAAAGGAAAAGTTTAACTTGTTCTGGCTTTCGTGATCATGAGTATGAGATTTCACAATTCTTATGAGAGTTATATCTAGTTCTGCTATTTTGGTAGCCCTGCACAAACTTTTAGAATGGTTTTGCAGGCTAAATCAACTTCTCTGTTTGCTTGAGGTTAAAGGATGCTGTTGCTGGTCAGAGCAAGTGATCAATAACCTCATGAGTCATCTCTCTGTGACTGTTCTCCTCTATCTCAGTCCATCTTGGTTTGCCTCAGCCACAGCCTCTGTTGAGGGTATTTTTTTTGCAATCTAAAGCATTTTTCCTGAGAGGTGGTGAGACATGGCTGTTCATAGTTTTATCTCTGGTATGTTATATATCCCTGTGAATATCTGGTATCTTGTGGTCCAATGGCTGATGTGTGTCCTGTGCTGTTTACTTGGGTAGCAGGAAAGGGCAGCTGGTGCTCTAGCAAACTTGGCAGCAGATGACAAGTGCAGCATGGAGGTTGCCACTGCGGGTGGTGTCCATGCTCTTGTCACACTTGCTCGCTTTTGCAATCATGAGGGCGTACAAGAGCAGGTATTCTGATCAATGTATGAGAGCTTTTGGATATATAGGGTTTCAGGGTTTGCACGCACCTTTTCATCCTTGGTAGAATTCCTGTCTCATCTGTTATGCAGTTATTACAAAACTATCCTGCCATAGTGAATGCTGGGGCAGATTCCTGCACTCTGGACCTATGTCTATTGGTTGATTCCATAGGAATGTGATTCTATTGCATTGGCTTCCTGGGAGGAGAAGAGTGCTAATTTTCAAAATATTTCTCTTGGTGTTTACTCTCTAGGAAAGTCAAGTTAGAGTGTCACTGAGTATTCTTAGTGACCTTTTATGTAACAGGCTGCACGCGCATTGGCTAACCTTGCAGCACATGGTGACAGCAATGGCAACAATGCTGCTGTAGGCAAGGAACCTGGTGCTCTTGAAGCCCTAGTGCACCTCACTTGCTCAAATCATGAAGGGGTCAGGTAAGCTTGGATCCCCTTGTGTTTGCTTTCTATTATCTATTTGCTGATTTTTCTCTGAACGATCTCATTTCTCTTTAGGCTATGCTCATGGAAGAACACCTGAAGGTGGGAAGGGGGCTGTATGTGAGACATCCCAGGATCCTCAAAGTTTGAGTCACTGGTTTTGCATGTGTATATCCAGAGTAACATACATCAGGCAATGAAAGTGTTTTAGGTTTTGTTTGAATTCTACAGACAAGAGGCAGCTGGAGCCTTGTGGAATCTCTCCTTTGATGACAGAAATCGTGAGGCTATTGCAGCTGTAGGCGGGGTTGAGGCATTGGTGAGTTCATATCCATGGGTCTCCCTGTAGACAGCAGCTAATGCTCGCATTGTCTTCCCAAGAGGTTTATGGACCGCTGAGCATGACAATTTACCAGTAAAAGTTGACACAATTTGTATGAGTTGTTGTTCATGTTCCTTGGCACCCACCTGCAAAGCTTTGGATGGAATTGGGTAGCTTCCAGAACAGTGTTTCATTCATTCTGATTGATCGGTCTTGTTAAATATTTTTTTGATTATTCAGGTAGCATTGGCTCAAAACTGCAGCACTGGATCACAAGGTTTGCAAGAAAGGGCTGCTGGTGCTCTCTGGGGTCTCTCTGTATCTGAAGTGAATAGGTACTGACCATTACATTTGTTCTCACAGAGAATATCTGCTGGTTGTAGATATTTGCAGCGAGATTCCTCTTTTACCTGCAGAAGGTATAGTAAGGAAGTGACAATCTGCTCTGTAAGGACAGCAGTTGTGAGCTCTAATTTATTCTGATGATGTTTTTATGACTCACTTGAAGAATCACCTGTCTGATATTTGGTTGGCTTGTCCAGCATTGCAATTGGTCGTGGAGGTGGTGTTGCCCCTTTAATAGCATTGTCCAGGTCTGAGTTTGAGGTGAGTCAGTAGAATAACATGTTATCAATTGATGGAATTATACACAATTTCAGTTCTTTTTGCTGAGAGCACCTTCAGTTCATCTGTGATGGTAGAGCTGGTGCATTCTTTTGGATGAAGATTGTGCAAAATTGCTCAGAAAAACCTGAATTAGGTAGATCTTGTGTCTGTACATTCCCCATCTTTTTTGCAGTCTTCTGTTGTTAGAACTAGAAGAAAAAATTTAACAAGAAAATTTCCTTGTTTTGAAAGTGAGCTGTTAACATATTGTATGTTCAATTTAGGAGCAAGGAGTTAATGTAGTTCATTCATAGCTTCAAAGTAGTTGAAGCTTCAAGTACAACTTTTTTACTGAATTTTCTGATAGATTATTTTCTCCTCACACGTTGTGAGTCTTTTGTATTGCTGTTAATTGTTATGCGGTTGATGAGAACTAATTGTGTAGTCTATTTAGCTTATCTTTACTTCTATACTTGCATAGTAAACAAATCATGAGCTCAATGTGCATCCAAAGAGTGAATGTTACTCTTTGAACCTTGTACTAATGCATATTTGTGTTTGGAGTTTTAAGTACCCAATCAAAGTTGTATCTGCCAAATGCTTTGAGAAAATTTCCCTTTTTCTCTTTGTCTGTCTTTGTTTTGTATACTTTGTTTCACTTTTTTCCTTTATGGTCCCTATTCTTTTTGGTTACTTTTTAAGTTTCCATTCTCTTCATATTTGTGAGCTAGCAAGCATCATGGGTGAGGCATCTCATTACTTCTGGGTTTGTAACAGAGACTCAGTGTGTTGGTTAATGTTTGACATTGACCTCCACCCAGTACTCTGAAAAAGTCATTGGGGATCTTTGGTGGTCAGTCACTGGCACACATGTTGCTGTTCGTGGTCAATGAACATCCAGGAGACACTCACTATTCTTCACACCACATGTTTATTCTATTTGGCTTCTTTTCAGTTTCCACTCCCTCCTCTCTTCATCCCACAGCTTGCTGTTGGGGTCTTTTAATTTTGTTGGATTCTGATTATCTTTACTATCAAACTGTCTTGCAATTTTTATTCTGGTTGACTTAAACTGTTAACATTGAGAGTTTGTAATACTTTGTTGTTGTGGGATGTGTATATGTAGCTGGCTGACATATTGGAATAAATGCAGCTGTCCTTCTTGTGGTGTCTAAACAATAGGACAGTGGTAGGGGGCCCTGATGATGCATTACGGTTGTAGGATGTACATGAGACTGCTGCTGGAGCCCTCTGGAACTTGGCCTTCAATCCAGGCAATGCTTTGCGGATAGTGGAGGAGGAAGGGGTGCCTGCATTGGTGCATTTGTGTTCATCATCAACCTCTAAAATGGCTCGCTTCATGGCTGCTCTGGCTCTTGCTTACATGTTTGATAGCAGGTATAAATGTACAGCCCCTTCAGTACCTAAGAATTCTGATCTCTTAAAAGTTCAAAATTGCTGTTCTGTCACCCCTCTACTTCCCTTCTTTTTTGTGACTTGTGAGTCCAGGATGATGGGTCTGTTATCACAATATCTTGCCTTAGGAAGTTGCAGTTGGTGTTAGTAATTTGTGAACCAGTTAAGAGACTCACTTCATTTCAGCAAGAACATGTTTGCACCCTCACAGTACTTCGCATGTGGAATGGTCATCTGTGGTTGTCAATCAGCTTTCACAACTCCACTTTCTGTGTGACAGTCTTGTTGTTTTTCTCTTCTATCATAGCAAAGCTCAACTTGGCCTGTTTTTGTTCAAAGGAATGCTTCTGGTTGAATATGGCATAGATCTGGTTTTGGGGTGACTCAAGCAGGACAGATGAGGTTGCATCAGGACCAGTGTTTAATGAAAGTCCTGGACTGGGAGTGGAGGGCTTGGAAGCAGCAAGACATCTGGCTATTCGAAATATTGATGCTTTTGTACTTGAATTCTCAAACCATCAAGCTCTCTTGGTCCCTGCTACCTCATTGGCACCTGCAGTCCTCACTCAAGTTGCTGAATCAGCCCATATTCAAGAGGCAGGTCATCTTCGCTGCAGGTGAGGATGTCTTTCCCATGAGGTTCAAGACCCTTCTGATGGATATGACACTGTTGAACATGCATTCCATGGATGCGGTCGAGATTTGAAGCTGTAATTTGTTGGTGTATGCTTAGGCTGTGCTTGGAAGAACTGACTCAAGGAGTAGAGAAAAGGAATTGGTAGTCTGTTTTATGACATGATGGTGACAATGCACTCTTCTGTATGATGGTGGTGGCCGTTGAGAGTTGCTTAGGTTGCTTCAGTGAAATCTGTATTGAATGAGCTCATGCACAGATTCTTCACACAAGTGATAGCAGGTTTCGATGCAAGACAGGGATGGATATTATTCTGTTGAAAACTCACAAAGTTTTGTACTATATGCAGTGGAGCTGAAGTGGGAAGGTTTGTAGCTATGCTCCGCAACAAAGCTGCAGTCCTTAGATCATGTGCTGCATTTGCTCTCATGCAGGTACTTCTGGTAGTCTGTTGGAAGTGCTTGTTTCAGTCTTGCTTAAAAGTTACATTGTTGGAATATTTCACATAAATCTCTCTCAAAGTTTCCTTGCAAGCCTCTGTTACAAACCTGGATTCTTGGTGTCTGAGATTGCAGTTTACAATGCCTGGAGGTCGGCATGCAATGCATCATGTAAGCCTTCTTCAAAAAGCTGGAGCAGGGAGAGTTTTGCGTACTGTTGCTGCTGCAGCAACAGCGCCTCTACAAGCCAAAGTCTTTGCACGGGTGGTTCTACGCAACTTGGAGCTTCACCCAGCAGGAACATCTTCATAACATAGCAGTAGTCAGTACTCTAAACTGTACCATCGATTACTTGGAAGGTGTTTTGTGCCTTTTAGAAGGTGTTTTGTGTGGAGGTGCAGAAAGCTGGCAGAAGTCTAAAGTCTGGCAGCACTTCCTAAAAGCTTGTGAAATGTTGGAAAAATGTGACTATTTGCCGGTGGATTTCTTGGCAGTGTGGTGGGTAAGAGTGTCAAAGCATATACATATATATGGAAGCCATGCTGCAAATGTCGGAGTATTAGATCTACCTCTGCTGAATGTACTCAGAACAGTATAATGGAGAGTTCTGGAAAGTTAAATTGTTGTGTTACTCTTAAAGCAATATGTCCTTTACTCTTCAAAATCAGCATTGATGCTCTGGTAATTGAGCTCTGGTAATTGAAGAGTAGACATATGGCTAGTACTCTTCTTGGAAGCCATTCTAAACTTGGTTTTCACCTACAATTCTTGGTGAGTTGGTGGTTTTGGGGTTACTTGGTTTTTGGCAGATAGCTGCTAGGTTCACCCTCAGCTTTTTGGACTTTGGGGCCTGGGCTCAAATTCTGCTGCCTGATCAATGGACCAAGCCGAGTGTGTTTTCTCTTGATGAGATTGGGCATTTTTCCCTGAGTGCTATTGGGGGAATATCTTAGTATCTATCTACATGCTTATGGTCCTTGGCATCGAATTGACCCTCAGAAGATTTGGGTGAAGGGCAGAATCTCTCTCTTGAGAGAATATTTGCATCAAACTCAGTGCTTATCCATGACCCCTATTACTATGACCTTGTAAATTTGAGAAGATATTTGCATCAAGCTGTTGCCCACCACACTGTGCTTCTCCATTACCCCTGTTGCTATGACCTTGTAATGCACTTTTAACATTTGCAGCAAGGGCAACATTTGGATGCGCTTGGAAAGTGGGATTTGACTACCATGCGTTGGTGAGTGGAGTGCACACAACATCTAACAAATGGTTAGTTTACTTTCTCACCATCTTTTCGTGCAAATGTAGCATAGAAGGTCTTGGGCTGTCACCAGCTGATCACCTTCTTTCAATCAAAGTGAGTCCATGGGCAATGGGGAACCATTACTCAGAATTTAGGAAAATTAATTTTATGAAGACATCCTTTTGTGAGGGTACACAATGTTCATCCCTTTCCAAATAGACACCTGAAGAAGTGAAAGTGTTTCTTTGTGCTACTTCATAGCAAAATATCAAGGAAACTAGTGGGTAGTGAACAGATATCTCCTCCATCTCTTGCACAGATATTGCATACAAAGGACTCAGAGAGGCGAATTCTCTGTAGGGAATTCAATAGAGAGGGGCTTAGGATGTAAGCTCCACAATGCTTCATCCACAGCTATGTTAATGCTTGCTTCATGTGGACGAAGCATTGTGTAAATGCATGAAGCATTTTTATCCTGGTACTTCAAAACCTTTTTCTGCTTCGATTGTTGTTGGATGGAAAGAAAAAAGAAGCAGCATTATATATTTCCCATGTTGAGACAGTGAGACCCATGTGGTTGAGGTCAAACAAATTGTGTTGCAGCCCATGTTTTCAACATGGGCTGGAATTGGAGTTTTTCTTGAGGCTTCTCCTCATACTGGGCTTGTTCCATGGTATCATCAAAGTCCCATGAACCAATTGCCTGAACAATGAAAAACTTGCCTGAAACATCAAGTGTCATTAGCCCTAATTTTTGATCACACCATTTTCATAACACCAATCTGTTCTGTCCTACAAGAAAAATTGAAAATGAAAAGCTATTTTCATTTCCAAGTGACTACCACCTCTGCCAAGTTTTGCATAATAGTTATCTATTGGGTTTGAACCATTCCAGCAAATAGAACTGGCAAGAACCAAAAATAGGTTAGTTTAAAGAAAATTGAGAAAAGAAAAAACCCAACTGCTTGATTGATGTGTAATCACAGCAAACAAAATCCCCCAACACCTGCAAATGCCATGACACCTGCAAGCAAGAAGTGAGGTCTAGCCTTTCAGGAGTGGGTCTTTTCAAAACTAGGCTTCTTTTGTTATGACTTCGTATATGATTCTGCATTTGTTCTAAAAGAATAGAATTATGCTAAACTTGGGTGCACAGCAAAAATTCATTTGTTCATGAGGTGAATAAATAATTGCTCTATCTAGTCTGCCCCATTTCTTGGTTGTTGGTGTCAGGAGAGTGTATAGTCTAAAGGTTGAGCGAGTCCAGGCGCAATTTACCATGAAAATTAAAAAAGAAGCTCCAAATAACCCACTATGAGAAAAGCTGAGTATTTGTGCACCTGGGTTTGCACAGCTTGCTGCATCAGAGATTGCAATAAAATCCATAGAACTACTTTTGGTCATTTCCAATTGAAATGAATTTTCCCTTCATAACATCTGCATAAGAACCACAAGCAAGCTGAGAAATCCACACAAGACAGTAACAATATACAAGACACAAGTCCTCCAGGGTTTAGAGGATGGACCCTTTTCTATTTGTTAGAATCGTCCAACGAATTGTCTGACAGATTCATTCCCATGATTTTCTGCTATATGAGAAAAAATCCTTTTTCAGTAAACTAGAGATTGAAGAGAAGACGACTCCACAGTAAGACTTCCACCAAACCAAAAAGCATATGCAATAAGAATGAGTAGTGTCACACATGAGGAATCAGACCATCACCTTCCATTCTGAATGTCTTCATGAAATCTCACTGGGCCAACAGTGCTGCCACCTAGTATTATACAAAGGAAATGCCATTCACATGATGCTGATTCACATGATTTTTCCATGGCTCTTTACTCCCTGCAGGCAGTCTCCAGAAATCTGACAAGACCCTTAGGGCTTGATTGCACTCTGGAATAATGTGCCTGCTGTTAATGCCTTGAGTTTTTCCATCTTCAGATTTGCATTGATGCTCGGACTGTCACTATCAGAAGTCTGAAACCAGTACACCAGTCCATAGTGTTGAACACAGAAGCTGTAGGTAGTTTTCAAACTCTGCAGAAGACAAATTCAACCCAGTACCACCCGCTGGGCAAAATCTGGGCACCCTTTCTTTGGCATGCGGAGCAGGCCAACCAGCTGTAGCTCCATGGTTGCCCTTGTGAACCTTGCTCTGAGACAACACGTTAAAGATCATCATCATCATCATAGCCCAAATTCCATGCAAAAAAAACGGAAATCTACTACCATTTCTGACACACAAAGGGAGAAAAAGGGCTGTAGTTCAGCATAGAGGATACTGTAAGGTGGTAGAATCAACAAGGACAGTGGGGGATTCAGCTTCCACTCTTCCCCGTTTCCCTTTCCTCCTGTCTTTCCTTTTGCTCATCTGCTTGTCCGAAGAAGCTTTGGGTGGGCAGCAGATTGCTGTAAATGACTGGTACCAGTCATGCACGTTTATGAGCTCACCATGTTCTTGTGATAAGTGATACCTGTCAGATTCACAAGTCTGAATCAGTTGCTGCTGTCACATCTTCCCCTCAAGAATTTGCATTCTACATATACTGCACATGTGTTTTACAAGTTTTGTTTGAACTTGTCATGAAGGGTAGAGAGATTGTATGTTGAGTTGCTTGTTTTTTCTATGCAGTCAATAACAGAGAAAAGCAGAGAAATACATCAAAATTACCACAAACATAATTGAGGATGATAGTGTATGAAGAGAAAAAGTTGCAATTGGGGGATTGGGGGAAAAGTTGGCCTACACAAGACAGGTGTCATGCATTGAGCCCGAGAGGCCACCATCTGGTGAGCAGCACTCGCACTGGAGATTCAGTTGAGACCCCAACATATCCAGCTCCACCTTTTGACGTGTATCTGCTGTAATAGCCTGTGCAATCAAAAATGTTACCAGTATGTGTATCATCATCAGTGTGTGGGGTCAGCAAAGTAGGGACATCTTTCCAATAGGCTGCTATGATCACAGCTGCTTTCCATTAACTTTTTTCAACTAGCTCTGCTCACAGTCATCTCACAGCTCTACCAGTCAAGCATTGACCAATTGCAGGAGCACTGAGTCAAACTGTGACTCATCAATCATTCAGTGATGCCTGTCCTTTTTTTTCATGAGAGCATGTGTTCCCAGAGTTCCTCACATGATTAATTACATATTTTCGCCACTTGCAGCTCTCCTTACTCTTCTTACATTAAGAAATAAGGTCCTATGTCAGTGGCTTTCCATTAGGCTGCTGTGATCACAGCATACTGTGTGCAACTGTGATCCAAGCAACCTAATGCAAAGAGAACCTCATTGTACAGTGGGTCCAGATTGAGAATTGCACACACCTCAATCTGCCAGACATATACATTAGCTACAACTTATATTCAAACAATTGCACTATAGAACAAAAATAAAGACTTGTTCACTGATGTGGAAGTTGTTCTCCAGCACATGTAGCACTGCTTTACCTGTTTCAACAAAGTGACATCCTTGAAACAAATGATCTCATGTAATGGCAATGCCTGACATGGTACAAGATACTGCCTGCATCCACAGTACACACATATAGTGACATAAAGTATTTGTCCCACCAACATGGAAGGAAGGTAGAAATGGGTTTAGGGTTTAAGGTATATAAACCCATGCAAGGGAGGAAATATGGGAGCATTGGTGATTGATCCTAACAAAGAGCATGCAACCAAAATACATTTAAGTGTTCTCAAAACAGGCAGGGAACCAAGATACTTTTGTCTGTTCCTCAAAACAGGCAACCAGACAGTTGCCAGAGGTGGGAGTGTATATGCATACCCAACAATATGGTCAAGGAGATCCAAAACCATCTGGTTTGGGGCCATCATCATGATTCCAGGTCGTGTGTTTCCCAGAGAATTTTGTGATGCCATCCTGCAAAAAAAAAAACCAAGATATATATATGTCAGACCTTCACTGTCATGTATGCATCTATATCAGGATTTAGGGTCTACAGTATATATACACCTTTGCAACTGGAAGGCACTTACTTCCTGAGATCTGAACGACCCATGGCCTGATGAGGAGCTTGCTGGGTGGCAGCAGGAACCTTGTCAGGTGCTGCACTACTCCTTTGTTGAGATGGAGAACATGTAGCAATTGGGGACTTCAATTTCCAAGGAGACTGTATAAGTTTTCCTGAGGTCTTTCTCGGGCTTTTCTGCAGTGTAAGAACTAAAGGCACCTTCTCCAAAGACTTTGGGGATTTGGATTTTATGTGTTGTGTGGGACTGAACTGCATGCCAGGAACTGCAGATGCCTTTTCAGGGGATTTTGACAGCAGCCTGGTTGACATGCGTCTGGGGCTTCCTTGCAGGCCAAGATCTGGAAATGCCTTCTCAGGAAGGGAGGACTTAAGCGGTGTGGTGGTCTGTCTTGTGTTGGGTTTTTGTAGGTCAGAAGGCGAAGAAGAAGATATTTTATCAGTGGACTTCAGAAGTGTGGTGGTTTGCCTTCTTGGGCTTTTTCTTGGGCTCTTGGAAGGTGGAGATGATGCCTTCTTCAAGGATTTCATAGACCTGGACACAGCAGCAGGACATCTGGGGCTTCCCTGCAGGCCAGGAACTTGAAAGGTCCTCTCTGGGGAGCTTGGGAGCACAATTGATGTGCATCCCACAGTTATTTCCTGCACACTACAAACCACAGGTGGTGCCCTCCTCTCTGGAGACTTTGGGAGATCAATTGCAGGGAATTGGGGGCTCTCCTCATGCAATGGCCGCCTCCTGAGATTTGAAGCTGGGCTGCTTCCACCCACGTTTCTTAAATCATGGCTGACCTGGCCAGATTTTTTGTATCTTTTGTTGCCAGGTGAGGAGGAAGCTGGGAACTCCTTTGTCAGAGAGCCATTTGTCACTTGTTGGCCAAGGTGGCTGCCATTTTCTGGTTGATCTGGTGTTTGCAAAACTACTGTTGGCAGTGCCTGAGTCGCACCAACTCTGCTGGTGGCCATGTGAGACTGTGTTGGGTGTTCCAGTTTTTCCTCACCCATGATCTTGTTGTAGACTGCAGATATTTCTGAATGAAGCTGACAAGCACCCACAAATTAGAGAAGTAAGAAGAGGGGAAATTGGAAGAGATTACATCTGGTGAGAGGGCACAATATACTTCAAGTATAGGGTTTAGGGTTCACAATCTCAAACCTGGCTTAGTTCTCAATGCAAGAGTGCAGCAGGAAACAAAAAAGAAACAGAGCTGAAATAGTTGGTTAAACTGATGCAAATACCTTGGTAGCATTGCTTGTTATTTTCTTCCATTCCTCAAGAAGACTTCGGAGAATAGGTACTGACATCTCCCTGTTAAAAGTACATTTAATATCAGCAAACGCTTTCTCATCAGTACTGAAATCAAAGCTGAGAACAAAGAGCTGATGTAAAAGGGTCATGTGCTGCTGCTGCTGCTTCTGAGAGAGTGAGTTTGTTCCTAATGACAACAAACCATGCATGCTAGTTGCTGCTGTGATTCCAGAATTTGCGTACGAGGGACTGTATAAGGGAGGAGGGACACACACACACCTGATCTTTAACTTGAGCTCTTGCCATCCCCTGCTGCTGCCGCAAGATGTCATCCTTTGTGGTAAATTACTACTCAAGAAGCTCTCAGCTGGCACTTTTTCTATCTCTGATGATGATGACAGAGTAGTGTGCAGTGCTTCACAAAAGAGGTCTAGAAACCTGAGCCCTGCATGCCTTCCAACTTCATACACACACTGCAAGCCCACAGACAAGTCCGACCAAGTATTTAAGTTCACAAGCTAAATCTGGTGCAAATAAATCTGCAAGATAAGAGCCAAGCTGCCACTCTTGTGACCTTGGGGATTTCACTACCATGCTCAGACAAAAATGCTGAATCATGTGTCAACACTGATTCTCAACCCTAAACCCTGAATGGGAAACCCTAAACTAATTTTCACGACTCAAACATTTGGGTATAATTGTCTAGCAAGAGAAGCTGACTCTTGATCCTGATTCTGAAAATACCAGTAGCAAGCTAGTTGGTCACAAAGAAGGAACTCTGGTCATCAGGAGGAACACACCAGTAGGGCCATGCTCCAGAGTTGCTTCTGCTCTCTAAGGGCCCAGAGCCTGGCAGCCACATGTTTGCTTATACAGACATTACCATCCTCCTCCTCTGCACCACTTCTGCTAAAGTGCCTGCACAACAACAATTGTCCAATTCTGAGGAAGTCCAACATGTATCTAGATGGATCACAAATAGAGATACATCACTCTCTCCCCTAAACCCTTGAACCAAAAACCCTAAACCCTAAGGATACACATTAACACAAATGATTAAATTTGTTACCTCTTCACAGATGGCAAGCCTTCTGCAAGCTGCAGGAGCTCAGTTGGCAAAGTTGCACACTGATTTTCCAATTCCACCTGTGCACAATTTTGATGAGTTATACTACAACCCATATAATAATAAGCACCACCACCCATAGTATAATATTATGCAATTGTCCAGTTATGTTTGCTTCCTCAGAAACTCAGCAAGAGATGCAGAGGATGGTCTAATGATACCTAGCCTGGGGTGTTTGGTGGGAATGACAGACTACCTGGCTACGGCACTTTAGAAGCTGTTCACTTAAGAAGCTAAGGGGCTCATTGCAGAAATGCTCCATACAGACCACCTGCAGACACAACCACAAACAATTATTAATAAAATTTTCACTTTTTAGAAGAGGAATCTTGGGAGTCTTGGGGGAATATTGTGCACTCTTCAGACCTGATCAGGGTGGCAACCGAGTTGGATTCACTTTAGTCACATTTACACACAGAACCCGTTCTACTACATCTGGATTAACATTGATGACCCACACAGATGACAATGACAATGACAAGCTTGGAGAAAAAACCCACCTTAAGAGACCTGATAAAGGAAGAGATGGTGAGATCATGCCGCAGGAAGAAGTGAGTGATAAACTGAGCCACACCATGTCCTATTTCAAATGCACTAAAAGATTCAACCAACACAGCTTTCACTACTGCCTCCAGACGCTCCAGTGGAGTCTTCAGATCAAAACGTCGAGCATTCAGACGTGCGAGTGCATGTGATGGAAGACAACCTTGCAGAAAATCGGCAGTTGTTGCAACACCCATCACGAGCACAATTGGTATCTCAGCTGACCACTCGCTGCAAAGCAAATAACCACAGGATGAAACTATTAGAAAGACAAAGAAAGTTACATATGTGAAGTCAACTACATTAGAGACATAACAATGAAATCTTCAGAATACATATCTATAGAGGCAAAGGCTTTGTGGCACACCTCAACAAAACAATAAGTTCTGCAAGAATTGCTGAATTGCAGCGCTCCACGTTTTCAATAGTGATGACCACTGGATGCCCAGAATTTGAGGGTTCTGCATACCAAGCAGCCAGAATTTCCATATCTGTTGTCTGTCACAGTATGAAAAAAGAAAGTGCCCTATGGCCTTGTCATGTGTGCATTTGGTACATAGGCAACATATAGGATTTGTGTTTGTTGTCAATAGCAATAGCACACTGGTTTGAATGCTTAAAGGGCAGCAGCAACAGCCATGATAAACAAGGTCTACTAAGGAAAACCCTAAACCCTTAACCGTAGGTCAAAACCCCATATGAAGAAGCTGCTGCTGCAGGGATAGAGCATCATCATCACACGGATGTCACAGCTCACCTCTACATTCACTTGCACAAACTGCCTCAACAAGCTGCTTAGAGGAACACCAATGTGGCATCTAACTGGAAAGTCACACGGCAGAAGGCGGGCCACATGACACTTGTGCTCCCTGAGATAGGTTGCAAGGCCCTTGAATGTGTTTTCATGGTCAGACAGATCCACACCACCTGTAGAAGAACCCACCACAAAAAAAGGAGAGTCAGAATGAAGAATACAACAATCCTTACCCCCAAGAAAGTGCCCAAGAAAGAAAGAAAGAGTTTTGCTCATGTATCTCTCTCCTTGACAACATTGCAGAAAAAGCACCAATGTGCAAGTAAAAGAAGACAAAGAACATTTTCTGAGCAGCACTAAACAAAGAACTTTACTGGAGACAGAATGCTGATATGTCAGTGTTACAACTGAAAACATGTAAAAAAATCTACCCCCAAGGCAAGGAAGGCAAGTGCAAGCAATCATTGTTGATACAAAAAACAGTCTCTCAAACTCTTACCGAGAAAAAGAAACCCAGTATGCAGTTGCTTGTTGAAAGAGCCGACCATGTGTGGGCCCTTCTTGAAAATGCCTCCTGACTCCTGCTGCTGGATTGCATGGATGGCAGTGAACCCTGCCGATCTGTACAGTTGTTGTTGAGCATCACAGAAGTGCCGATTGCAGACCCATCTCACAATCTCCTTGTAGCTCTCCTCATTCTGCTCCTCCAGTGTCGCCTGTTCTTCCAATGTGGTGGCACACCAAGACAACAGAAGTTAGTTCAACAGGCTCAACATTGTGGCAACAAGAAGAAGCTTGATGATCATCAACTCCAGACTAGCAAGCAGCTCATGACAACTACTAGATAGCCCACCATCCCTTGTGTTTCTTATAACACATCTTCTTGCCCAAGGAACAATGGTCTTCCCGCATGAGGAATAACAGTCTTCTTCTCACAGTCCATTGTCTTTGCTGCTGCAGTGGTTTTTCTTTAAAATAATCAAAGAGGTGAGGTGCTGCTGATCAGACCCTCTTGGCATACTACCATAAGTGTTTTCTTTCTGCAAGAGGGTTTGAGGTTTAGGGTTCTCAATCTAGAATCTTGCAGCAACAAAAAGGATCCAAAGAAAGAGCTACTTACAGCAGCAACAAACTAGCAGCAGCAATGCTGCAATCATGAAAAATCCATCTTCTTCTCTACCAACAAGAAAGAGTGCAAAAAAATTGATCACTGAAGATCCTAAACCTAAACCTAAAAACCAACCTGTGCTAGCGTCTCTAGTCTTCCCCACACAATGTTGAAGGCTTGCATGCGCCACATTCCACAGCATTGTAGTTCGTCTTCAAGGATCATTGGTAAGCTTGCTTGTTGGACTTCTTCTTCTTCCTTCTGAGCTGCTCCTCCTCCATGCAAGACAAAGCATGACTGCAAAAAAATGGGGTAAGCAAACCGTCAAAAAGTCGGAGTTTCCTTTCACAGAATTGTTCTTGTTGAGGAGGAGCCCGCCACATAGCTGACTGACAATGCTGGTCGGTCTCTCACCTCTGGAACCTACAAATTCCAAAACCCACAAATGCTGCTGCAGCAACAGATGTGAAACGAACCAGAACACAAAACAGCTGGAGAAAAGTAGGAAAGAAGCTTCTTACTTGGTGAAGCAGATCCGTGGCGTCATTCTCCTCATGCTCTTCTTCTGCAACAACAGCAAATGCAGGCATTTTCCTTGAAGAAGAAGAAACAAACAAACAGAAGAAGACAGTAGACAGATACAACCGGCAGAAGAAGAAGGAAAGAAGCAAGCAAGGAAGAGGAGCAGGAGAACCACACAGCCAAGCACCCAAGCGAAGAACCAGACCTGGGATCTCAGATGTGGGCGGGAAGAAGCTTGGATTAGGATTAGGGTTAGGGTTTGGCGCTCTTGGCGTTGTTCCTGTTTGTTTGCTTGCTATATTGCACCCCTTTGTTTTGTCTCCTGCGATTGGCAGAAGAGGAGAGACTCGACGGGAGTTACGTTGGGTTGGGTTCATGAATTTTAGGAAAAGTTTGAGCTGAGATCGAGCTTCCGCGCCCTGAAGTCTCGAGAAAAAAATCAAAAGAATAGACGAAAGAAGAGACTCTCTCTCTCTCTCGTTGAGAAAAGGAGAACCACAATCTAACAACAACGAGAATTCTTTCTTGTTGCAGGAATGGATCATTTGGAGTTTCTTCTTCGGCAGTTTCTGGTACCAGATAATGAAGCGCGGAAGCAAGCGGAGGAGCAGATTCGGCTGCTGTCCAAGGACCCGCAGCTGGTGCCGGCGTTGCTGCACTACGTGCGGAGTGCGCAGTCGCCAGAGGTCAGACAGTTGGCCGGTGTTTTGCTACGGAAGAAAATCACGGGCCACTGGATGCAGCTCTCCCCAGAAACAAGAAACTCTGTCAAGTCCACTCTTCTGGAGAGCATCACACTGGAGCCAAGGTTAGTGTTGGCAGCGCCCATCCATTGCTCCATTCCTCTGTCTCTGTCTCTCAGAGAACACATGTTTGATGATGATGATCCTTTCTTGTTTGGGGTGTGATCTATCTTTGTTGCAGTCCTCCGGTGCGAAGGGCTAGTGCAGATGTAGTGAGTGTAATAGCCAAACATGCAATTCCAGCAGGGGAGTGGCCAGAACTGCTTCCATTTCTGCACCAATGCAGCCAAAGTGCACAAGAAGAGCACCGCGAAGTAAGACCAGTTCTTTCTTTCTTCCTTTAGCGATGAATGAATGCAATCTCTTGGGTTGTCCAAGAAAATTCTTCAGAATCCTCAAGAATTCTTTCAAGAACACACTACCTATGTGATTCCAGCAATGCCTTCGTCTTCTTCTTCTCTTGATTCTGTCTGTCAGATTTGAGAACGTTGCTTTTTTCTGATTGTTGCTTTGTGACGACCCTTCCCCGAGTTTGCCACCTTGTACCTAATGGAGACCGAATCATGCAGAGATCCCTCCTCCCTACAGAGATAATTATCGGATTGAAACAACAACAGCTACAACTGTCTGAAGAGTGTGCGCTTTTTCTGCACCTGATGAGAAGTACTATGAGATAGATCCCTACAGAGACAATGCCAACACTGGAAGCCATAACTACTGATGATTGCAGCTTCTTATGATGAATTTAAACTCATAGCTGAAGAAGAGAACCCTATTTCCAAACAAATGTTAATCCAGTTCACAACTGAAGAACAAGGAGAAATCACATTGCAGAAAGAACATGCTAACCCAGTTCAGAGCTGAAGAGAAAACCCATTGCAGAAAAAATGTTAATCCAGTTTGCAACAGAAGACGAGAAAACTCAATTGCAGAAAAAATGCTAATCCAGTTTGCAGCAGAAGAAGAGAAAACCCAATTGCAGAAAAAATGCAAATCCAGTTTGCAGCAGAAGAAGAGAAAACCCAATTGCAGAAAAAATGCTAATCCAGTTTTCCATCTATACCCTTTTGATATCAGTCATTGTGTGTTTTCAAGAGAGGGGCAATTGGTGTCCAGACAGGTAGCTGTCTTTTTCTTTTGATTTCCAGGTTTTTTTGGGTCAGTCAGGAGGAGCTTAAAACCCCTAGTCAGGTCATCTCATAATCAAAAGGTTGGGGGTTTTTTGGTACTGCAATGGAGAAATATCAGGTGGCGTTAATTCTTTTCAGCTCTTTGACAGAGACAATCGGTGACTTGCTTCGTCCTCACTTTGCAACTCTGCAAGGGGTTTTCGTGAGCGGTTTGAATGATCAACAAAGTAATCGTGTGCGGGTTGCTGCTCTCAAGTATGCAATCTAGCTAGCTAGGAGCCACAGAATTGATTTAACTACTGTTCAGCACATTGTCACATTTTGGGAAACCTCTCAGTAGAGTCCTTCCTTCTGTATGTATATGACACTGTTCTTTTTGTACAAGAAAATTTCTAGCATCGATGGTTTTTCCCAATTTCCATCTCCTGACACAGAGAGAGTGGAAGGATGCAGACAAGTGATATAGTTCTTACTTGTTCTTGGATGTGATGGCAGGGCTGTTGGAGCTTTTGTGGGCTACATTCAAACTGAACAGGAAGTAGTGAGTGTTGACAATTCTTCATATATTTGGCTCTCTCTCCTCTCTGCATGTGTTTCTATCACTTCCCACCATGATGCAGCAGCAACTGCTAGTAGATTAAATTGGGGTATGCCCAAAAATGGAGGGCTTTAGGGTTTAGGGTTTACCTGGACTCAGGTTCTTTTTATTCGTTTGCAAGGTAAGCTGCTTCTTCACTTTGCAGACATTTGCTTGCACTGTTGTGTGAGATGACTACTTTTCTGAACTTGCGTCTGTCACAACTACTCTTTGCAGTTGATGTTCCGGGAGCTGATTCCGCCCATCTTGAATGTGTCACGAATGTGTCTGGCAAATGGAGATGAGGATGTTGCTATTCTGGCCTTTGAGATATTCGACGAGCTGGTCGAGTCACCTGCCCCTCTGCTGGGACCTACTATTCCAGTAATTGTGCAGTTTGCCCTCGAGGTTTGCTCAAACAAACACCTTGAAGCTAACACACGCTATCAGGTAAAAAACTGAAGCTTTTTCCTTGCACTTGTTTATTTTTCTTCTTCTTCTTCTTCTTCTTCTTCTAGCAGTTGTCTATTGTTTCTTGTTGGATTCCTCCCTAACTTTGGATTTCCTTTACAAATGTTTAGAAAGATTGGGACAACTTTCTCTAGGTTCACTCATCTTCCCGTTGTTGACTGAATGCTGCAGGCAATTCAAATATTGTCATGGTTGTCCAAGTACAAGCCAAAAACGCTCGTGAAGCACAAGATGGTGGGGCCAATTTTGGCAGTCATGTGCCCGATCTTGGCAGAGCCTGATACACGAAACCACGAGGATGAGGTGGCCCCTGAACATGCAGCTGCTGAAGTCCTGGACACCATGGCGATGAATCTTCCAAAGAAACATATCTTCCCACCTGTCTTGCACTTTTCTGTTTCCAACTGCCAGAACCCAGACCCAAATTACCGAGATGCTGCTGTGATGGCACTGGGTGTCATCTCTGAGGGTTGTTTTGAAGTCATGAAGACCAGGTTGGAGGAGGTTCTAGCCCTGGTGCTGGAAGCCCTCAAGGATAAAGAGCAGGTAATAAGATGGGTCCTCTGATGATGCTTTTTCCAGTGAAGCTGATTCTGGCTGCCACCTTTTGACTGAGGTTTATGGGTAGAGGTAAAACTGTTGGGAAGTTGGATGTTTGATGAAACAAGTGCTCTTTAATGTAGGCTGCTGGGACACTGGAAATTTTCAGGAGTGGTTTAGGGTTTAGGGGTTTAGGGGTTTAGGGTTTTTAACCAAGTTGCTCAATGTGTAAATCTGGTACTCTGGAAAGAAGTCCAGAACAGGAATAAAGAATGAACCTTGTTAGCAAGCAGCCATATTCTTCTTCATTTGCTAACAGAAGTGGGGATGAAATGCATGCATGGTGAAGGTGGTGCGTGGTGCTGCAAGCTTTGCTCTTGGTCAGTTTGCTGAGCACCTACAGCCTGAAATCAATGAATACTATGAGCGGGTGCTGCCATGCATTTTCACAGTACTCAGTGATCCTGTGCCAGAAGTTCAGGTAGATAGATTTTGCTTTTACCTCAGTGTTCAAAGCCCAAGTTCTTGTTGGAGATTTTCCACACAGCACAATTGCAATGGACAAAAGGGTGTAGCAAAAGGATTCCACTGGCTGGGTTCAATCATGAAAAAATTTAATGAATTTTTTTGCAGGAAAAGGCTTTCTATTCACTTGCAGCATTTTGTGAGAACTTGAAAGAGGAAATTCTGCCATATCTGGCACCTTTGATGGACAAGTTGCTGGAAGCTTTGCAAAGCAATCGGCGAGACATTCAAGAGACTTGCATGGTAGAAACTCTCAAAAATTGGATGCATACCTATTGCTGCCTTTGATGCTATATCTGGCAGATTTGCAGTTTGACTCCCTCCAATTATCTAGCTAGAGGACTCTTTGGATGGATTTTTGTCAGTGCACTTTTGCACAATGCTGTAGAAGGATGAGTTCAGGGTTTAGGATGGGTTAGGGTTTTTGCATGCTGATGGGCTTTACATTTGTTATGTACTACAGTCTGCAATTGGATCAGCTGCAGCAGCAGCAGAGGCTTCATTTGTTCCCTACACAGAACGTGTGCTACACTTCATGCAAGGTTTCATGGTCCTAACCAAAGATGAAGACTTGCCTGCCCGTGCTCGTGCAACTGAACTTGTAGGCATTGTTGGCATGGCAGTAGGACGCAGTGTCATTGAGCCAGTTTTGCCTAGCTTCATTGAAGCAGCACTTGAGGTAACCTATTTTGTTTTCAACAGCCCATCTTGTGTGATGTGTAGGTATGTGTCAGTGTTGGGTGGGTACCTGGTTTGGAGGGTTTGAACTGGCAGTTCTGGTTCCAGTTGATAAAAACTGAACCAGAACTGGATCTGATTTTTGTACCCAACGCAGTGAGCAGTGTTGTGGAGACATGTTCTCTGCAATCTTCATAGATATTTAGGTACTGAAAACAGACTTGGTCTGCAAATGCAGGGATTCTCGCTAGACTTTAGTGAATTGCGAGAATACAGCCATGGGTTCTTCAGCAACGTTGCAGAGATTTTGGAAGAGGGATTGACTCCGGTAATGGAAGTTTTTACTTCTTTTTTCTGATCTTGTTTTATTTGGATTCTGTAATTTTGGAGAACAAGAAGAACTTGTGTTTTTGCATATACATATTTTTGAATCAACCCTGTGTTTTTGAAGATGTTGGAATGAGCCTGAAAGGCTGGCAGTGATTTTGTTTTGAGTGAAAAACCCTAAACTGCTCTGTGTTTTTTTCTTCCTGTCTTTGGGTGGTGAAGTATTTGTCACGTGTAGTGCCACTTGCATTGGCCTCTTGCAATTTGGACGATGGGACAGCATTTGATCCTGCTGATTCAGATGGTGACAACGATGACCTTGACAAGGGTATTGGCAGTGTTTCATCTGATGAGGATGAAGACACTGACAGCAAGCGCATCCGAAACTTTAGTGTACGAACAGGAGTTCTTGATGAGAAGGCAGCAGCAACCCAAGCTCTTGGCCTATATGCTCTACATACAAAAAGCTCTTTCATGCCGTATCCTTTTGGAAGGATTCAAGGATAGTTTGGGCAGTTAGGGGTTTTGCATGCTGACAGGACTTTAACCCTAAGCTGTAAAGTGCCAACACATGGTAATCAAGCTGTCAGTTTGTGTTTTTTTTGTGTTGCCATCAATGTTCTCTCTCTGTGTTATAATTCCTGCAACATTCTGGTCTTATCTATGGCTGTGCCACTTAATACCTAAAACAGTTACTTTGAGGAAACACTCAAGGTGCTGAAGAAGCATTTGGGTTACTTTCATGAGGATGTACGTCTCCAAGCTGTCATTGCCTTGCAGCGTATGTTTTTTTCCCATTTTGACTTTGAACCCTAAACCCTAATTGTGAAGAAGTTACTTTGCATATATTCTGTTGTGCTAGAGCTTTTGAATTAGGACATCAATCAATCTAGTCCAAATTAGGCCTTTGCACCCTGGTAGGTGTCTAAAACAGCCTTCTTCTTCTTCCTCTGATGATAGGCTTGCTAAGGATTCTGGAGAAGATTTTTTTACAATTGGGTGTTTTCAGAAGTTTTGTCAGAGACTTTTGTTTTAAGAACCTGATGTAAAAATGATATCTGTTTCTTTTTGCAGATTTGTTTACAGCAATACGAGCAGCCTTCCCTAGTGACACTGTAAGCTAGCTTTCTCTCTCTATCTCTCTCACTTGTAAAAACAGATAATATCTCTCTTGTGTCAGTCTACATTCCGACTGACTTCAGTCTATTATGCCCTTGATAAGGATCTGATTTAGTCTTACCAGTGATTTTGAAGTCATAGTGTTACTAGTGTTTTTTGATGTTTCTGAGATTTTGGGCTATTTTTGCAGATTTCTCCTGAAGCAAAACATGTCTTAGGTGAACCCAAATTTCCCTCGATTTCAGCAGCATAAACCAGAGACAGAATTATTATTAGTTCACATCTTAATGACTCATTTTCATCATCATGGATTGTTGCTTTTCTTGTAATTTCCTTCAAAATTTGCAGAGAGAGTTTGGCTGAGAGACTTCAAATTTCTGTTCTGCTGCAACAGATATCATCATGGAGCAGTATATCAAGATCATGAACGAGGATGATGACAAAGACACAGTCTCACAAGTGTGCTCAAGCATTGTAGAAGTCATTAAGTCTGTGACTTATGACTCTGTTGAGAAATGTAAAAGAGAGCTCATCACTTCTTCTCTCCTCTCTGCTTTATTTTTCTCCAATACTCAGAAAAGACCCAGTACCATCATCATACTTGGGTTCAATAAGAAAATCTCAAGAATCTTCATCACATGTCTGTATGCGTGTTGCAGTCATGGTCTTGTTGTGTCTGTTAGCCAAATGGGTGATACTTTTTTTCTTTGGCTTTTTTTTTGGGGCATTTTTTGTGTCTGGGTATTCTCTCTTGGAATGAAGGCACATTTTGCGGGGACTGATTTAAGTTCCTGCAATGAATGGTATATAGATATTCCCAGAAAAACATTTAACCCTAAAGCTGCTCCCAGTTTGACATCTCACTGGTTTTAATATTCAATTTTTGCTGAGAAATGTTTTGAGATTTTAGTGTGGATTTTTTTCCAATTGTGTGCAGTTATTGGGCCCTTGTGTGAGGCAACACTATCACTGTTGCGTCAAGAAGCAGTGTGCCAACAGACTGGGGATACGGATAGTGATGGTGATGATGATGATATTGAGCACGATGAACTCCTTATTGATGCTGTGACAGATGTTCTGCCTGCCCTTGGCTCCTGCATGGGAGCTTCATTTGAGCCTCTCTTTCGTCAGTTCTATGAACCACTCATGAAGTTTGCGGTAACTTACTTTGACAAAATCACTGTTGACCAAATCTATCTCTACATATATCACTTGTTGGAATTTTTCTTAACCTAAATTGAGCCTGATAGGAGAATGATAGCTTGATTCTGTGAAAGAAAATCTTTGTGATGTTGGGTTTTAAGAAATGGTAGCAGAAGCACACCTAGGGATAATGGAGAATATGGGTACAACGGAATGAAAGCATTTCTCTGTTTTTTCCAACTCCGATGAGTCTAGTCTTTTCCAACTCTGAGGAGATAGTGTCTGATGATAGTTGTGGGAGGATTTTGTTTGTTGATTGCAGAAACCTACTCGACCCCCGAATGATAGAACAATGGCTGTTGCATGTGTGGCTGAGGTGGCAAAAGAGATTGGCACTGCAATCATCCCGTATCTTGATGTGAGTGATGATGGGTGCTTTGTTACCCTGGCTGGTTAATGGTGATTTTTGTTGTTCATGGCATTATTTGAGTAGGATATGTTTTGCTAGTAAGTCATGCAAATGGCTACCATAGAACCTGAAAGGCTTGATGGTGATCATGTAAAGGCCCTACCAGATGGCTGTCCTGACAAGCTATATAAACTCTTTGAACTTGCAGACCTCAATGCCAATTGCTATCAAGGAGCTCGCATCACCAGATGCTACAAACCGCCGAAATGGTGCCTATTGTGTTGGTGAACTCTGCAGAAACGGTGGAGAGAAAGCTTTGCAGTACTACAATAGTATTTTGGTGGCTTTGCACCCTCTTTTTGGAACTGGGGAAACAGACAATGGGGTGAGGGATAATGCAGCAGGTGCGGTTGCTCGTATGATCAATGCACAGCCCAATGCACTGCCTTTGAATCAGGTAGACTATCTCCAAAGCTGCTCAAAGACTGCTGATCCAAAAACTGATCAGCTGATTGCTTTCCCTAGTCTGTCTAGTTCCTTTGACTTTCAGTCTCTCACTTCATCAGAGGGTGGTGGTGTTTCTCTTGATCTTGAAAGCCTCTTTGTATGTCCTTTTTTAGATGGAAACCAGACGTCCAGTGTTTACGGTTTAGGGTTTTCTTTTCTAATGTCAAAGACTGCCATAAGGTCCCTAAGTTACCTGGAGTTGGGTGGGGTGGACTTGTCAAACAGATTCTACCAGTTCTTATTTCAGCTTTACCACTCAAGGAAGACATGGAGGAGTCAGAAACAGTATATGGATGTTTATGTGGTCTTATTTCAGCTTCTCACCCCCAGGTACACAACACACCTTTCACTTTGTATAACTTTTGCAGCAACAAACACATAGGCAGATCTTTTGGGACAGTGAGAAGATAGGTATTGTTTCACATCTTTGTCTGTATCCATTTACTTCAAGTAGGTTCCCAGGCTACTAGGCTCTTCATGTCATCTCACTCTCTCTCTCTCTCTCCATTTTCTAATGGGATTCTTGTTGTGGTGGGATACCTGCTTTTACACAGATTATGCCTTTTGTACCTCAATTGGTGCCTGTGTTTGCACAAGTTGTAGTGTCTAAGGATACATCCACAGTCCTGAAAATGGGCATCGGAAGAGCAGTTATGCAGTTGTGTGGGCAGTATGGAGATCAGATGCAGACACTGCTAAGCAGCTTGCCTCCTGATGAGGCCACTGCTTTGGGCTCTGTTATGAAGCATGATTCCCAGAGTGGGTTTTAGGAGACAGTTTCTGACGGGGCAAAGAAGCTGATTAAAGTTTCCCAGCCACCACCATCATCATCACTCCTCTTCTTCCTGTTCTGTTTTAGATAGAATTATTGACTTCACCACGAAGAGAGAGGGATACAGGGGTCTCTATCTCATCAGCTTGCTTGTGTAAAGAGTCTCACAGGGGATAAAAAAGTTTCCCAGTGTTGATCTCTTGCTCCACATTTTAGGTAACATGTAGACGATTTGTTTAGAACAGATTTTATTTTGAGTGGTGGTGGGTAAAATTCAGCTGTGGTCACTGTGACAATTCAGTTACTAGCAGTAACCACCCATGTGCATGCCATTGATTGACTGCCCTTTGAAGGATGGAGTTGGTATACTTAGTCAATCATCAATTTTGGTGCTGTTCTTGATACGACCAGTAAGACATTGATTATAAGTGAAGGTGGGCTTTCTTGGATGAATGCTTCAGCTCACAGCAGCATTGGTAGATTCCTGGTAAGCCTTGGTATGTTCATTCTGCTCACAGACACTGAATATTGTTCAGCACATCTTTTTGCTGACCACCTGTTTCATTACCTATTGATTGCTCTGCCTCATAATGCAAAGGGTTCAGGGTTCAGGGTTATGTTAATTTGATGATTCTGCACTTTGACGGTGAGTTTTGCATCAACTCATGGCAGTGGGGCGATGTTTTTTCCCTGCAGGTCTCTATTCCACATACTGAAAGCTGTGCTGTTACGACATACAAGGAAGACTGTTATGACGTATCCATGGAGCTAAACCTTATTTGTGCATGGGTTCAAGTTCATTAGTTTTATCTGAGCTGAGAGGGTTAGATTCGAGGTTTCTGAACAAGGTGATTTATGTGTGAGTTTTGATGTCAGAGGTATGTTCCAATGTGTTAAAAGTCATATCAAATGCGTATTATGCCACTTTGCCTGTCAAAGAAGTAGGAGTTCTGATCCTAGTTCTGGGTAACATTTCTTTTTCTGCTGTTATAGCAGTAATGGCGCGACAGTTTACCCACCTTGGCACTTCAGAACATGTGAATGGTGGTCAATGTGACACTGGGTTATTCGAAAAGGATTATGAAATTCTTTCGGACTTTCTCCAACCACCAGAGCCTCTACACAAATTGGCAAGTATGTGAGACAACAACCTTGCTAGCAGTCGATTGTGAAACTGTAATTCAAATTCCTTCACAGTGTCTGTCTGCTATGTTATTTCATTCTCATGAAGTCATTGCAGCATGTGGGCTTTTTCATCATGAAGGTGATGATAATAGCTTGACATATTGTGAGCTATTCTCATTAAAGTTTTTGAGTTATGACAACACTTGTCATGTTTCTTTTCAAAAGTGTTGTTACAGACTTTTTCTCTCTCCAAATTTCATACATGTTTGATTCATGTTCAAAAGCATTGTTACAGACTTTTTCTCTCTCCAAATTTCATACATGTTTGATTCATGTTCAAAAGTGTTGTTACAGAACTTTTTCTCTCTCCAAATTTCATATGTGTTTGATTCATGGTGTGTTATATCATATTGGTCTGAGGCTCAAGTAGATTTTCTATATATGGTGGTGGGTTTGCAACAACGTGGATTTGTAGCAGAAGATGAACTCACATGGAGCATAAGAACTTGTCCAGCGATTGCAATCATAACTCTCTCCAGAGATTTCAACCATATCTCATATTTGAATTAGATGCTTCCTTTTTTGCAAGTGTTGTAGAACTGCTGATTTTCTTTATACTCTCACACACCATCACTTTATAACCAGCCATTTGCAAAGAAAATTGTAACATCTGTGCAATGGAATAGTAATAATAATAATCTCATAATAAGTTGTTGCAGAAGTTGCATTTTACAAGCAAGCAAAAAAATGGGATTATAAAAGATGAGTGTTTCAACTTGGATGTTTGATTTGTTTATTATAATTTCTCAGGCTGACAATAATGAATGATGGATTGTGTCATACTTGCAACTCCTCTTGCACATGAAAATTGATTGTTTGAAAGCCCTGATGAGAGACAGGAACAAATGGTGGAACAATTTCAACTTGCAATTCTCCTTTCACATGAGATCAAGAGAATTGGTCTACAAGACTACTTACTCCTCCTACAGGACACGAGCCTGCTATCGTACAAAGGGCCCATCATCAATTCACTGCATAATAACTGTATGTTGTGAGGAAGATGGAGGGGCAGCTGGAAGTTTTAGGTGTTGTTTGTTGTAACATACGTTCAAATTTTGATGAGCCTTTGGGTTATTGTCTAACAGCAGAATCCACCTCAATGCGGTTAATTCTCACTGTCCCCAAAAGATACTCTGGCAGCTCTTGTTCGCCTTTGGCCTAATCACAAAACAAAAAGAGGGATATATATCAAACAAGAGCACATATAATATATCACAACATAAATTGTGTTCAAAGTTCATTTCTGCAAAGATGATTTTAGCGAGACCACATTACCTCAATCAAAATCGCAAGATCCACCACAACATTGGTGAGGTATCCCAGAACCAGACCCACCACACCTCGTGCCACAGATGATGACCCAATGTCCACATCAATCTGTCAAGCACCAGCCCCAACTTGAAATGTTATCCACCATTGGAGAAGTTGGTTTAGGGCAACTCAACATGATGTAAAACAATGCTAGTTTTATCTTGAGCATCTCAATCTCAGGTCTTGCTTGTGCATAATACCTCAAGAAAGTTATCTTCTCGCAAATAATGACAGGTTACAGCACGGCCCAAGAGACAAGCTTTGGTGCCCACAGCTCGCTTCACCATCCAGTAACCCTGCCATAGAACAATCTGAGTTTTGAACAATGTCCTCTCTGTAAGCTTCTGCCTCGAAGTAAACCAGAACTGCAAGAAAGGGTTTTTTTGAAGCATAACCTTACCTCCACAATGCTGGGTATGAGTTTAAAACGAGAATTCCGAAATGCATCATCCCCATTTGCAAATCTATCCAGTAATGAGCCTGGTCGAATGGGTTTCTCAGCAACAAAGTAGAAGACCAAGTTGTGATTTGGTTTTGCTGGTACCTGAACACATTACCAGACCATCCTCTAGAATTTGAGTGTCGAAATGTGACTAATTCAGCACTTGTGGTTCCTAGGAGTTACAAGTCAACATGAGTTTTTAGTTCTAACCATTGCTCATTTGACAATCATCACTACAAGCTGGGTCAGAAATCAAGAGTACCTGTAGATTTATAACCAGGATAAATGGAGCCTTTCTCCCTGCCTCTGACTGTGACACCAGGAAAAATAAATCAAACTTCATTGTGCAATATGAAGGGATGTGAATAAAATAGCTCAGTTGACTTTCCCAGGACAGCCTGCACATATGGCACACCATAACATGACACAAACTTTCCTCTCTCAAGAAAACATTGAAGGGATAGAAAGAGGAGCCAAGTTACCTGCACACAGCAGTCAGGCTGCTTTGCAAGATGGCCAATTTTCTGCTCGGACTTGAACCAATCGACTGCGACAAGTTTTAAAAGAGGCTCCCCTCCTGATATCTAATTGTCATAACACCATCAGCCAGGATTCAAGCCTCATGCTGATTAAGTTTCAGCCAATAGTAAAGAAATAAACATACTGAGTAACAGACAATTGTTCAAAAAACTGCTTAGGTGTCTGCTGAAGCACATTAAAAGCTTGCATCAAACCATTCAAATTCTGTCAATGTCAGACTGGTGGTTAGGTAAAAGAGGATAAGGATTGGATGTTGCAAAAGCACACACCTTCAGACTGTCTTGGTCATAGGTGCGGCTGCGAACCATGAACCCTTTGCCACCAGGGTCTGACCAACCATTTGAATCCTTATCATGCACAGTTTGACGCAATGATCCATTGAACAGGTTGAAGTCCATCTCCACTCCTGGCATGTTCCAGTCAAGTTCCTTGCCTATCCTGCTTGCTGCATGGCATTCACTACCATCCATCAGGAATGTGAGAGGGAGCTGCAACTTTTGGTAGAGGGTAGTTGCTTTTTCATGCATGAGAATTGATAATAAACACCTGGTATGATCTGAAATGTTGAAGAGGGATATATTCTTCTGAAAACTCAAATGACTAGTACTTCACAGGGAGAGAGGCAGCTAGATAGGGTGTACCAGGGTGATGCTTGCCAGAGAGGCCCAACATGAGAGTCCATGAACCTGCTTTAAGTTTCTGCTTTGCTGTCTGCACCACTCATACCCAAACAATGACAGTAAAAATCAAGATCAAAATATTTCACCTACCCTTTTCATGAGGGCTGTAGTATGAGGAAACCCAGTCTGAAAATCTCAAGAGAAATGCTTCCTTCCCGTTGTAGCCACATCTTTACCCCATCTTGTAAGTTTTAAGTCAAGATGTTTGGTTATTGTAATAGTAAGGCAAAATGTGGACAAGCCTTACAGTAAAAAGAGCTGTCACCAGTAATAAATGTTTGTAAATCTTTGATTCCCCCCTATTTCCCACTATTCTTCTCCTTCTTAAAAATTAAATCTGCAAAGATCCAACTGTGTTGATCTCACTATTTACTTGCCCATGATAGAGCATCTAAAATATACCATAAAAGGAAAAGATCGAAATACATAACCAGCCAAATCCTAAATCGAAGTATAAAAGATATTTTTTGGTAGGAACAAATATACTAATTTATTTATTTTATTTACACGTGGTATTTTATTTACACATAGTATATTGTATTTTAAGATTATGGTATTAAACTTTTTCATAGCATATCTTATGAACCATCGGTTAACTAAAATGA
>Ga0209208_10001149_pt1 | contig 36830 bp, 28 predicted proteins | sample S1TSphfallax_3_FD_187694 | JGI IMG/M metagenome (GOLD analysis project Ga0209208, IMG submission 187694) | Host-associated microbial communities from peat moss isolated from Minnesota, USA - S1T2_Fd - Sphagnum fallax MG (SPAdes) (version 2) | ecosystem: Host-associated > Plants > Peat moss >...
TGTCACACTGTTCAGCAGACAACATATTTGCCATGGAGGTATACAAACAAGAAAATGGAAGGTTGACTATCATATGGAACACTTTGCATTTAGACATCCTCAGTTGTAACAAAAACTAAGAGTACTTCACTTGGGGACAATTTCCACATTAGGATCAAGACCACGATTCTCCAACCTATAACACCACAATGAATGGGTGGGTTTAGGGTTTAGGGTTTAGGGTTTAAACCTAAACCCTAAACCACCCTAAGACATCGGAACCATTTGGTTCACCATTGTCTGGTCAATTTGTTAATGGTTCTCCAGTGCCAACCTCACAAGGTGAAATTCAAACGTTAGATGTCATGCAAATGTCAGAAGGTGATGCCCCTGTGCGCAAAAAACGTGGTGCTACTATTGTTCCACAAGTGAGAAGTCCTACTACAAGTCGTAATACTCGGGCACGTTGAGAATTGACCCCAATACGAAAATCTAAACGGCTTCAGAAGCAACTAAGTTGAAGTCTTCCATGATGATGTTGGGCTGGATTTTCCAAGGGATGTTTGAGGTGTTCACAATTCAGAAGTTGAATTCAGATGCAACACTTGTTTAATGGTATAAATGATGTTCAAGAAGATGTTATATAAAGGTATAGTTCACTATAGTATTTGTAGATGAAGGTAGGTAATTATAGGCTTTCAAGATAGTATGATACAAGAAACTTCATTTAACTTAAATAGTTCAATGTTGCTCTAACCTTTTTTTTGTGTCATGTCCAAGCTTGGAGATTTTTGGCTCTGATTTCTTGTTTAATATACATACATATATAACATTTTTGTATACCTGCTGAATGCAAATTTGTAGATTATTTCTATGGTGGATTGCAAATTTGATGATGAGTATATATATTGTGAGCTATAGTCATAGTATTATTTTCTTTCAATTCCTTCTACAAAATGTGTGGAAATAAGCCATGTTCAAGGAAGAGTAGTGTCAAATTTAAATCACATGCAGACCTTTTGATCTACTCAACTAGTAGCATGATGCAGATGATGACAACAATAGTCCACTTCCATCATTGCTAGATTTATTCACATTGCGCACATCTTTTTCAGATAAAGTAATGGCAGATGAGGCAGATGTGGTGGACGGTGCATCGATGGCAGAAGAATGTCCCACAACCCTAACACCGCCATCACCATCAGTACTGTCTTTCAACCAAAATGTGGCAACTGATATCAATGTGGTAAAAGCAAAGACCTTTTTTTTTGTTTTATGTCTATGATTCTTGGGCAATTCATGCAAATGGAAAGTCTTGAAGTAGAAGATGATCAAAGAGCAACAAATGGTGCATCAAATGCATGCAAAATCATGTAGGGTTTCAACAGTATTCATGAGTTTTTGTTGCTCCTATGATTCTTGTGAGATGAGCCTGTTTTCTGTGGCTTTGGAGATGCGATCTCTAGTTCCAGCTTTGGCTCATGGGCTTTTGAATTCATTTGAGGGCTTGAATCCATCTGTTGATTGGAGCCAATGCTGGCCCTGGATGTTGGTGAGATCTTGAAACACAGGGCAGTCTGCTACTGACTTCTGTCAGTGAGCAACAAGTTCTCACAAAGAGTTTTTCTCAGTGTGATGGGAAAGTGTTTGTGAGTAGAACTGATATTGCAACATCATCTAGTCTCCAGATTGGAGTGAGGTCAAGATTTGTTCTTATCATAAAGAGCCTTGTGAGATGTTGGATCCAAAAATGGTGCATACATGTTGATATCAGTCCAGTGATGCAGATGGTGAAAAGGAATATGTCAAACCTTCATTGACACACTCTAATGAGTTGCTTAAGGGACTCCCAAGGGAATATGGAACTTGTAGAGGCAAGGTTGACACAGCTGTGAATTCTTTGGAAAAGTATGACAGATCTTTAGTTGGAAGACTCATTGGGGGGAAACTTATCTTTTTCAGAGGGGCAACAAAATGGTGGACGGATGAGATTAAGCTAAAGGTTGAGAGTTGTGACTGTCATGTTTTTTCAATAGAAGAGATAGGAATGCCTGGAGAAAGTATCATTAGTTCAGGAAGGAGGTCAATAAGTCAGTTATCATGAGAAAAAATTGTATTTTGCAGTAGTTGTACCAAGTTGATTTAAAGCTGGATGTGTTCATGTTAGCAAGAATGTGATGTCAGCTTGCAACAGTACTGGTTTGTGGAACATTTGCTTTAGCTACCTGTTGGAAGCCTCAATTACTAGCCACTATGTAGGCCTCTTTAGCTTGTTTGTACAAGGGCAAGCAAAATTGTGATGAATATTACCCTTAGAAGCTTGTTGAAGCTTGAATAGGGATACTATTAACTATTTTTTTTAGCTATTTCTCTTCAATTCGAACAAACATCATGTTTAATTCTTTCCATTGCTTTAAAAAATGGGTCAGAAATTCATTTTGTATAGTCATTCCAGATTGTTACATACCATCTACACACAACATCAGGAGCTGATGAAGCCAGTGGGGAGTCATGGCAGCTAGTATGGGCTATTTGCTGTGAATGTGACAATCCATACTTTGTGAATGACACTCATAAGGTTATAACTTCACTTGTTCTTGTCATTTTAGTTTTGGTTCTGCTGGAACTACAAAGCGTTATTGTGGAGTTTTCACTTTCATAGATATGCTTTCTGCAGACAATGATATGTCTAGTAGGCAGAAGAGATTTCATGCTTACAAGGTATTTGTTTTTGGCAAAGATTACTTGGAAATCAAAGAAATGATTTTATGGTTTGGTGGATGGAGTAAAAATGTAGGTGGAAATAATTGTCAAACGCATGATCAATGCTTGAAATGGGAATATATAGATAAAATATGTCACATTTAACCTAATTAATTTACTAATGCCTTGAACCCAATTAACTAGAGATTTTTCAATAATTATTTTAATAATGTTAAAGAAACAACCCTAGTAAACAACCTTCACCTTTAGTAAACATGTACACCATATAGTGAACCATTTTCACCAATGAAGGTAAAAGTAGTGAATTATAGTGAACTTAATTAACTTTTATGGTTCCACAGTTAAATAGTCTAGTGAACTACACCACACTTTCCTAGTAGTGATTTGTGACACCTTGTTGTCAAATAACATGCCACGTCATTATCATATGGAAGACCGAGTTGTTATTAATTGCAAAGGACAACAATATTTTCAACTAGCTAATAAATTAGATTAAATCATTAAATCAATGATGTGAATCATGATGTGGAGTTAGTGTCATAAGTTATGAGGTGTTGTGACTACTAATCAACCTCGTTGCCATGTGGCATGCCACATCAACATCACATGACCATAAGTTGTTATTATTCACCAAAAGTTGCAAGAATCAATGGAATTTTGTTATTACCTAATTTTGGATGATTAAAAATACATTAAAAATACATTTACGAAAATTTGATCTTTGTGTAAAAACCATCAAATTGTGATATCAACTATAATCCTTGGGTTTTTTTAAGTATTTGTTCAAGGACAATTTGTGTATTTCAAAAAAGGTTATTTTAAAAATCTTTAGGTGGGATTTTCTTGTTTTTAGGTGAATGACAAAATACATTCACCATGTTTATTGGTGTCGCAACGATGTGGGGCGTATGCTCACAAACATCATGATATTACATGTAAAAAGGTGTATTGCTTGCAAATGTCACACTAATATCAAACAAAAAGATGTATCTACTGGTTTGTTGGGTGTAAACACCTTATGTGTGCCTCATGTGTTTGGTCTAAATATGTATTTATATTAGATGATAATTAGAGCAATTAGGATTGACAACATCCTACATTGTACCCCAAACAAGAATTAAACCTTTTTCGATCTAGAATGCCAAAATGGGTCCAAACTCCAATTCACATAGTAAAGTTACATTCAAACTTGATGTTAAAGGTCATGTAGTGTAAAGGGGCCTAACACTAAGATAACATATATAATATTGAAATTTATCAACAACTAGGTGTTAGCAAGCCTTTTTAATGTGCATTCACACATGGTTAATGTTAAATTGGATTAGGGTTTCAAAAAGTGGTGACTATTTACTTTTTTCACGATGGATTCACACCGTCATGACAAGTGTTATCCATCATTGAAAGTGTTAAAGGTAATGGCGTTCCCTTTCAAGGTTCTCAATGTTCACATCGTTGCACCACTACTTTTTGCATCACCTGCCCCACCTTTTCATATTTCTTCACTTGGTTAATGTTTTGGTCTTTCTTCCTTCCTCTTCATGATGTTTTGTTTAGATTGTTTTTTTGTCACTCATTTCGCCTCTTCATGATGTAGCTTGGAACTTGTTATTTTTTATGTTGTTTTAGTTGTAGCATTATTGTTCTTCACACTAGTTTTTTTGCATCATTTCTTTTTGTGTTACTATTCACATGACTATTATTCATGTTGTTCACATTGCTTTTCATTGCTACTATTCACAATGTTGTTCATGTTACTATTTATGTTGTTTATCATGTTTAATTTTGTTGCATCGTTTGTCATCATTGCATTGTTTTTGTAATGTTCATGATGATGATGTTCAATTATACCATTGTAATGTTCATTGTCATTGCGTTGGATTCTCTGATTTTATCACATGGTGTCACTCATAGTTGTTACCCTTGTTTTGTTGCATGGTTCATTGTCATCACTTTTGGTTTTTTTACATCATTCAATATCATCATTCTTGCTTTTGTTATAGGGTTTTTTGGCAAAAGGTTCCTTGAGTGTTGTCATGATTTGTTGAAGCATTTTCTAGTGGCAAACTAGTTAGTTACGATTTTCATTTGTTTTAACACTTTTTAGTGAAAGCTTTTCATTTCATGTGACTTTCAAATTTCTTTCTTTGTTGTTTTTGTTTGTTTTTTTGCAATGCTATCTAGTGAAAGTTTCACCCTTTCTTATTTTATTTATTTATTACTATTTTTTCTTTTACATTTCACATTGGTATCTTCAAGTATGTAGTGTTGCTTTCAAGGTGTTGGTGTTGTTGCACTATTTTATAGTTCCATCAAGTTGTTGAAGGTTGATCATGTTGTTAGTTGAAAAGAATTTTGATCACACCATTTTAGAAAAGTTGATAACTAATTGATAATTTTTCCTTCTAGAGTTTACATTTCTATAGATAGTTAAGCTTTAAGATCTTATTCCTTTGGTCACCATTTCTTTCGTTTTGTGCATTAATTTTTTTAATGTTTGCCCTTCGCATTCACCTCTTGATTCCATCTGTGTTGTTTAACTGAAAGCACATTTATAAAAGCTTTGATTTTATGTTTTTAATGTTTTTTGAATTTTTATATTCTCAAGGCTTTTATTTTGATTTGATTGCCAAGCTTGACATTGGAGTGTTTGTTTTGGTAAAATTTTATTTGAATGAATTTTACAATCTTAACAAGAACACTTGAAACCGGCATCATGTTCAAGAAAAAAATTGTAACATTAAAGATAGGTTTTTTGATTGTATTGCCATGGATAATTTTCAGGATGGGTTTTTGTTGATGATGGGTTGTATGTTGTTGTTTCATATTATTGTCCATTTTCAATTTTCTTGCTTAGTAAAGTTTGTTTACAAACTTTCCATCCCTACATCATGAATTTTGTAGTTGTTTGAAGTAACGAAAACTTTTGTTTATAATGGTTGCACTCCATGATCATGTTTTGTTTCGTTTATTATTTGTTGTGTTGCAAGATTTAAGGTTTTGGGTGAAACCTAGAAATACATCATGGTTTTTTATATTTTTCCTTATAGAACATAAAAATGATAGATGGGTTGAAAACTTTTGGATGTCAAAGGCAACATTGTTCAAAATTGATGATAGATTATGTCCCATTATTTTGTTGAAATATGATTCCAACTATTGAAAATTATTTTAAATTGAAATCAAAGTGGTTTGTGCAATTTACAAATTGGCCCATGGCATCAACTTCTTGATCTGCAATGAAATGTTCGTGATTATGAAATCAATAATTTTTGTGTCACTCCATGAATTTCTCAATGTTTTTAGCATTACCTTCAAAAACTTAATTTGTTGGCCAATTTTAGGGCATAGATGCAAACTATGATGGAAGATTTCAATAAGGTGTGTGGGTTGCCAAGAATACATGGTGCCATTGATGGCACCCATATTTTAATATTTAGACCTTTAATCCCATGTCCATAAAACTATTATTATCATAAAATGGGAGGTTGCTTCATTGTAGCTCAAATTATTGTGGATTAAAAAAAAATTCTTAATGTCTTTGTGGGTTTGCTAAGAAGTGTAAATGATGCTAGAGTTTTGCACTGGTTTAGATTATATAAACATGCATAGTGTCATGGTTTTTTTTTAATGTTAATAGAATCAGCTTGGATGGTGTACATCGTTATTTTTTGGGGGAGAAAGGTTATCCCCTTATTAATTGGGTCATGACCCCTTTCAAGGAAAAAGGTCAACACACCATCTTTAAATTTCTTTGTAATAAGAAACATAAAAGAGGCCAAGTCGTAGTAGATAATACATTTGGAATGAAAAAAACCTTCAAATAACTATTGTGTAAATCAAATTTGAATGTTGCCTTCATACCTAATGTGTTTACTTGTTATTGCATGTTACACAATTTGCTTAGGTCTGAAGATGAAGTCAATGTGGCATGACTATTTCATATTCTAGAATATGAGCTAGGCCCATAAGAATAAGAACAATCATGCATGTAGATCAACAACAATTACATTAATTGTTGTAGTAGAAAATGGACTTGGGATTCAAATGTGTGAAGGGTAGGAAAGGTCTGGAGACATGTTTTGAAGGAAATAACCTTTTACCTTAGAAGAAAAAAAAACATGGATGCATGATTTCGTATTACAAATCTTGAAACTTTCCTATTCTATTATTTTTTTATTTTTGAAATTGAAAGTTTGTAGAATTCCTTCAAAACCTGATGATCAACAATTCATTTTTATCTTTCATTGCATGCAACCTAATAGGTGTTTATTTTTCCATAACTTTTGTCCCTATTTCATGAGCATGTTCTGGAAAATTGTTGTTGTTAGTGGTGTTTGTAGCTTATGTGAAAGCCAAAGTCATCAAGTTTTGTTGATTGTTGAGTGCTTTGACTATGTACATATGCATGTGGTTGATGGCTTGGTCTTTTTTCATAAAATATTCAATTTTTTTTCCAACATCATGTTCTAGCTTTGCACTTGATTATCCTCCAATAGCAAATTGGTGGCATTGATCCAATCAATGGACTCCATCAACATTTTATTTCCCTTCTTTGTGATTTCAACCCTACACTTATGAACAAAAGAATATGACTTCTTCACCTAATGCTTCTAGTTGATCAATTATCTACATGTTTGTCATGATGAGTTTTTTTTTGTTTTCATGTTGCCAATGGATGTTATAGTTGATCTTGGTTGGACATGAATTGTAGTGGCATTTGCATTAAGGATTTGCGTGTCAATAATTTTGTTGACAAAATTGGATGTTGTTGGGGGATTATTTGGAATGTGTTGTGTTTGGTTGGGAACTACATGTGTTGATGTTGTTAGTTGAAGTGGAACAATGGTATCATTTGCATCTAGAATTGATTGTGGGAAATTTTTTGTGGAAAAAAAATGAATGATGTAGTTAATGATTGTTGATCCATCTAATTCATGTCTTCATTACAAGTACGATAATTTTTCATTTCTTCATTTTCACTTTGTGAATCTTGATCAAAATTGATGGTTTCATTTGGGTTGAGGGTTGATGTTTTGTAATGCAATCTTGTCATCCATTGAGGGCTCTTGAATTTAGGTATTGTGCCCAAAAACTTTTGAAACGTCATACAAACCTCAATTAAAATTTCATGTTTCATGACAATGTTTTATTTTTTTCAATGTGATGTATTTGAATTGGCGATCATTTATAATATTATTTAGCCAAATTTTGTTACATAATTTTAGACTAGATATAAAAGTAGAAAAAACTAGAATCATTTTATTGGCTACCTACTAGAACTTATTATAAAAATTTGGAGATCTATAAATTGTCTTTTCAAAATCTAATGAATTTGGGTCATTTTTTCCATGGAAAATCCTTTGTATAGGTTGAAATTATACTTTTAGATCGAAATTTGGCAAAATTTTGTGAAAAGAAAACACTATTTCATAGAAAATTGAAAACAATTTTGTTAACAATAGTCATGCTTTAATATTTTTCATTTTTTCCTATACTGGCCATATAATCATAAACATTCTTGAAGTCTCCAAATATGGAGACCCACTTGTCCTTATAAGTGAGGCAATTCCTGAAATGAGTTGAATTGCTAACATTCATGACATGTTTTGAAATCTTTTTCCATTTGCTAACAATTGTTTCAATGTGATATCGTCCATCTATATTGTAAAAGTTTGCAATTTGTTTTTCTTTTTTGGCTTTGACAAGAGCCAAAATCTTGTTGTGCTCCGATTTGGTTGACATGGTTTCTAAGGTTGCAATTCAACATAATCTTTGCAAAACCTTCTATTGTTTCCTTTTAGCTTTTTTTCTTGTTGAATTAGTTTGCTTCATCATTTAGAGATGCACTGCCAAAGTAAATACATGCAATAGAAATATGGAAAACTTCTATTATATTTAAATTTTTAATGTGTTAGTTGCTAACTTGTTTTCTTTGTTTGTGCAGGTTCTCTATTGGCATGTTCTATTTGTTTCTGCAAGGTTTTTTATTGGTAATGTAAATAGTTCTATTTGCACCATCAAGAAAGAAAAACATGAATATTGAAAAAGAATTAGGTTTAGTTTTGCTTATAATCTTTAGGTTGTTCATCCTCACAATTTGAAAGATCAATGTCAAAGAATTCCATGCTTTCTTGATCAAAGTTTTTGTGTTCTTAAACAAAGTTTCTATGTTCTTAAAATATGAGCAAGTTGTTTTGTAAACTTGAAAACTTTGTAGAAGATAGGAAAATGGTGGAAGAAGTTCAAGTGGAAGGAAACGTGGAAAGAATGGAGGGGGTTAGTTTTTAAGTGTTAACTTACCATTAAGTTAAAAAATCTTTTTTTGGACTCAACTACATAACATTGGTGTTCAAATTTTGAAGATTCAATGCTAAGTTATCATGTACTTATATTAAGCTACCATTGCCTTGACACTACCTTAACATCGTTGCCACATAGGATGTCACCGCAGTTTTTGTGCTACATAAAATTTGTAATGTGAATTCAACAATAAAATTGCCATCTCTAACATTGAATTGCCACTGGGTTATAACCTCTGGGTCTAAACTGAGAATAAGTAATATTAGGTTAAACTCAAGGGCCCTTGTCCCCAACATACCTAAATGGCTATTGAGAATTGAACTAGTGTTTTTTTCTTTCAGGAGGTGTGTAGATGAATTGTGTCTCAAAGTTACCAACTTTCATCCATTAAGAAGCAAAACCCTGGGTGATGGATGTGCCCATTTCAAAACTGTTACACTTTTGTTTATATATTTTCTCTACAAAAATAACCAGCAAGAACAACGTCTGAAAAGGGTCTCCACCAGGTGGAATTGCGATTTATAGCTAGGTGGGGCCGTGTGAACAGGGTGACTAATTATGGATTGGCTCATTTCAGTCACAACCAATAGGAAGACTCCATTTCCTGAGCCATCCCATCTTGGACGCCGTGGAAGAAGAAGATTCGCCGGGGGGTTGGACGCACCAGATGCGACGAGCGCACAGAATGGACGGTCCGATGTGGGGATCGCCCTCTTTCGTCTCATCCACTCCCCTAGCTTTTGTCTCCTTCACCACAGCAGAGTACGAAATCCAACCACACCAATGGCGCCATAAGGAAGGATTCACGGAGGTCTTTCTCTCTGCTTGTGGCACTAGTGCATCCTGCGAGCGTTGCAGCGTCGGATCGAGCTGAGGATGAGGAGTACGCCAAATCTATCTGGAGCTTATTAGTACAAGAATCCTGCTAGGTAGCATATCAGCATTTCATGAGTATATAATATTGCAGAGCATTCTGTAATATTGTGGTAGCAAAAGTGGATGTGAAGTTCTAGAGTGTCAGAAGTCGAAGTGGAAGTGAAATCAGTTTAGGAGGAGAATTGGATTCTATTAGTACAGTTATCTAGGTGCTGTGGAAGCGGATTTTTTTTAGGGGGGCTGGAATAAGGTATGTCTTGAGGAAGAATAGTGGTTGCTTGCATCGTTATATCCATTTCTGTTTTGTATCCGGAGTAGCATTGGAGTAGTGCACCTAATTGTAAATGAATTGTAGTGTCGGGGATGGTTTTGCCGTGTAGTGGATTTTTTTCTTGTAGTATTGGTTTCGAACGCGAGGTGAAGGGTTCGAGGAAGTAAGTAGCGGTGCGTTTGTATCCAGGGATGTAGTTGGCTACTTCGGAAACGGTCTAGATTATCTTGTTCGGAGGATAGGAGGTACTTTGACCACACATTTGATTGTATTGTTGCTATCTTGATGAGGAGGAGTGAGAAGTGACTGGCAGAAGCGGGATGATCCTCGAATGCGCAGGTTCATAGACGCGAGAGTGGATAAGGTTATCTAGGGCGTCGCCGAAGCTTAGGTTCAGACAGGGACACAGAGGAGGGGAGACTAGGCGTTGCTGGAGTGAGAGGTGGTTCTCTTTCCTTACTTCTGAATTAAGCTCCGGTTCGATGGCCGTCTCCGGCTCGTCGGCTCTGGGTGCACTAAGCCACACATCCTTGTGTGCGCCTCATGCTGCCTCCTCCTCGTCATCAGCCGTTTCCCCGAGAGGCTGTCTACTTTCCAAAGATCTCTATGGGATAAAGGAACTGAAATGTGCAAAGAAAGCATGGCCTTCCTCACTCTCTCAGGTCATTACCTATCTGCACTTTGTCCTCTCCTGCATGTGTAAGGGATGAACGCTGAAGCTAAAAACAGGAAACCAGAGGACAATTGACTGGAAGCCTGTTTGTTAACACCTATTTGTACGGGAGCGCTGCACTGAACACTTAATGCACAAAACAGATTTGGCTAAACCCTGAGCTTGTTTGAAGACCTAAGTAATTTGTGTAATCTGTAAGTTCCATCCAGCAGGAGGAGATTTTCCACATCTGTTTTTCCTTATGAACAACCACCTTCAGTTCCATGATGTTATTTCTCAGGCTTCTGTTGTTGGTTGCACATATGGCAGGGAAGGAGAGGAGTAACCAGGTCCATGACTGACCCTGCAGAGTATGCCTCAGAGGAGCCTCCCACGCCACTCTTGGACACTGTGAACTTTCCGATCCACATGAAGAACCTGAATAAGCGAGTATGACATTATTCCTTGGTGACCTTGTGTTTGCAGTTGTGTACGTTAGGTCATTTTGAGAGCTCAAAATGGAACTTGTCACTGGAATATAACATCTATTGTCCTTACTTACATGTCCAGTGTATACTACAGTTTCTACTACAACTGACAGTCATTGTCATTTCCCCTTCAGCCACAGATTTTAGATAGCTTGGATTGTATACCTTGAAAAAAGAGCTACTCAATAGTGGTCTCAAATCCCCTTTCTCCAAAATACACTGCTCTCTAAATTCTCAGAACAAATTTCTCCACTGTTATGGTTTCACATTTTAAACTTTTTTACAGCAAAGAGTTGTCATCTACCTATGCTTGTAAACATTGTTTTGGTGCTTCCAAGCTGGTGACATTGACATGTTTTCATGGTCACTGCAAAGAAGTCATGCATTGGCTCCTTTGAATTGGCTCTACAGTTGCCAACAATAGAGATCTACAATGATGAGTAAAGAACTCACATTCCATCAACTGAATGGTGCTATAGTCTTGATGTGATGTAGATGAAGGGGTTTCAGGAGCAATGCTGCTGACCATCCCAGCAAATTCTCTATGCCGAAGCAGCTCAGAAATAGATTTAAACCATGGTGACCTGATGAAGGAATATACTTGAACTGTGGCACTTGTTATGTTGTTTGCAGCAATTGAAGCAGCTGTCAGATGAGTTGCGATCGGCAACAATTTTCACTGTCTCCAAAACTGGTGGACACCTAGGGTCGAGCTTGGGGGTGGTGGAGCTGACTGTGGCTCTTCATCATGTCTTTAATGCCCCTGCAGATAAGATCCTCTGGGATGTTGGCCATCAGGCATGCCTTCTTGCTCTCCATATTACCTGTGCAATAGATGTGCTTCTCCTGTTTGCAATTAATCAAAGTGTGTGCCCTTCTCTGTATTGCTGTAAATGCAGGGACCAGTAGCATCAGCCTCTTTCATTGTCATTCTGAGTTAATCCAAGCCATTAACATAAGCAGCAAATGTGATTGCCTTGGGACTCATATTCTGTATTGGTGGAGAGCATTTTTGTGCTGAGTCCCATATGTTTGTTTGTTCATACAGGCCTATCCACACAAGATCCTTACAGGCAGAAGGTCCAGAATGCACACTCTCCGTCAAACTGATGGCCTTTCAGGCTTCACAAAGCGATCAGAGAGTGAATATGATCCCTTTGGAGCTGGTCACAGCTCAACCACCATTTCTGCTGGCCTAGGTACTGTAAGTGCCTACCATAAGATATATTGATTGCAAATACCAACATAAGTTCTACTAGATCCTTGTGAAAGCATTCACCTCAATCGAACCCAAGGTTGAAGGAAATCTGGCACCTGAATCTCCATGTGTTGTTGAACAGGAAATCCTGTGCCAAAAGAGCCTCAAGATTTCTCTGAGTCTGTCATCTGTAAGTATGGGATATTCCATATCTGAGCATTAGCAATTTCTGTTCAATGCCCACCTCACTTGCTGCATTTATGCAGGGATGGCTGTTGGGCGAGACTTGAAGGGAAACCAGAACCATGTGATAGCTGTGATCGGTGATGGAGCAATGACTGCTGGCCAAGCTTATGAAGCGATGAACAATGCTGGTTACCTAGATTCCAATATGATTGTCATCCTTAATGATAACAAGCAGGTTTCTCTACCCACAGCAACTCTGGATGGGCCTGCCCCTCCAGTTGGTGCTCTTAGCAGTGCTCTCAGCAAGCTTCAGTCCAGCAGACCACTTCGGGAGCTTCGCGAGGTTGCAAAGGTGCACACTCTTGCAATCATGACTTCATGGCGTTAACTTCAACTTGCATCTTCAGATGCATGAGATTGAGGCAGCAGATGTGAAAACATTGTTCTTAACAAAATTGTATCGACGTTGTCACAGGGTGTCACAAAGCAGCTAGGAGGGCCAATGCATGCAATGGCATCCAAGGTAGATGAATATGCACGTGGCATGATCAGTGGCTCAGGGTCCTCACTCTTTGAGGAGCTGGGGCTCTACTACATTGGGCCAGTTGATGGCCACAACATTGATGACTTGATCACTATCTTGCAAGAGGTGAAGGTTACAAAGACGACTGGGCCTGTGTTGATCCATGTTGTCACTGAGAAGGGACGGGGTTACCCATATGCTGAAAGAGCTGCTGATAAGTATCATGGTAAGAGCAAGCTCTTCTGCCTGGAAAAATCTCTGTCTCATGTATGTCTGTTTTGGTAAAACAAAGAATTTTGCTTCTTTATTCCACAAGTGATAATACTGCTTCTTTTATTGTTTCTTTGTTCTAGTTCTTCCCTTCTGTGTTGTTCCTTCTTCCTGGTTCTGAAAGTCCTTACCTAGAAGTCTTTCTTTGACTTCAAAAAAAGTTTTAACCTTGTTCTGGCTTGCTTAATTGTGAGTAAGGAGATGTCTTTGATTCTCATGAGAGCTTGGTTCCACCCCTGGGACCAAATGCCTTGAATGTTTTTGTCCATCTTGTGTGGTTGTTTGGTAGGTGTGGTGAAATTTGATCCAGCAACTGGGAAGCAGTTCAAAGTGAAGCCAGCTACACAAGCATACACCACTTACTTTGCTGAAGCCTTGATTGCTGAAGCAGAAGTAGACAAGGGCATTGTTGGAATTCATGCAGCAATGGGTGGTGGTACTGGAATGAACATCTTTGCCAAGAGATTCCCAGACCGTTGCTTTGATGTGGGTATTGCAGAGCAACATGCAGTCACTTTTGCTGCAGGTCTGGCTTGTGAGGGCTTGAAGCCCTTCTGCAGCATATATTCCTCATTCCTTCAGCGTGCTTATGATCAGGTTGTGTACTTGTTTCTTTCCCCAACTTTCCCAACACTAGCTTGTCTTAGGGATTCAGAAGCTGTTGTTTGCATTACCTGTTTGCATTGGTACAATTTGCCTGGTTCACACTGCAAATTTTTCCATCCATTGACAGTTGTGTTTGTCCAATATGTTATGAGAACTTGTGCAGAAGCCCCAAGTTTGCTCATGTTTTTTTTTGCTGATTGTAAAAAATGGGTTGTGATAACAAGAGCTGCTGGCAGTTAACAATAGGGGACTCAAGTTTGGTGGAATTTTTGTTGAAGAGTAGTGGCCCAATTGAGGGCATTTTGCAAACCTAGATGTTGGGATCTGATACAGAGAGCATTAGAAAGTACATCGCATGGCTGCTGAATGAGTGTGCTTGTCTGCAGGTTATACATGATGTGGACTTGCAAAAGCTTCCAGTGAGATTTGCCATGGACAGAGCAGGCCTTGTGGGAGCAGATGGTCCAACCCATTGTGGAGCATTTGATGTCGCATACATGGCATGTCTACCAAACATGGTGGTCATGGCCCCTGCTGATGAAGCTGAGCTCTTTCACATGGTAGCCACTGCAGCTGCGATAGATGACCGACCTAGCTGCTTCCGGTACCCAAGGGGGAATGGCCTTGGTGTGTTGCTGCCAGAAGGAAACAAGGGCGTTCCTATCAAGGTTGGTCTGGGATTTGGGCCTCATGATGCGCTCTGTTTGTGGTCTTTCCAACTTCCCTTCCACCTTTGCTCTTGCTTTTCTGGCTGCTTGTGAATTTCTCTTCTGTTTCCTCTTTTGCAATTGCTTGTATTTCTGTAAGTCAGTCAGCAATCAAGTTGATAATCTCAAGTAAATTTAAGTTTGGGAGTGCAGTGCTGAAGTTCTGATTCAGCTTGCAAATTTGAAGACTGATACAATAGTCCCTTTAGATATAGCTTTTCTGAAAAGATATGGACTTATCCCTTCTTGCCATTTCTGCTTGAGAACATGTTGGAGAGAGCTATAGCTTAACTATTCTTGGTGTGCAGGTTGGGACAGGGAGGATTCTGCTTGAAGGAACACAGGTGGCCCTTTTAGGTTATGGATCAATGGTACAACAGTGTCTGGCTGCCCACACAATTTTAACCAACTGTGGGGTATCAGTCACAGTGGCTGATGCTCGATTCTGCAAGCCTCTTGATCACAGCCTTATCCGTGAGCTAGCTAAGAACCACCAGGTGTTGATCACCGTTGAGGAGGGCTCAATTGGAGGATTTGGCTCCCATGTGGCACAATTCATGGCTCTTGATGGGCTTCTGGATTCAAAGTTGAAGGTGTGAAAACCTCTCCCACTTTTGATGTCACTTGATGTAAGAGATCTGTGCCATATTTTTTGTACCAGGATTAACGGTAGGAGTTGCCTGAAGGTTAAGATCCATCTGGAAATATCTCAAGGACTGATGGCATGGTTAGCTTGACAGCCAATTGAGACTCATGTACTTATTTCCCTCTTGAAGACTACTCACAGAACCCAAACTTGTGCTGTTTCTTTCTTTTGATGGACAGTGGAGACCGATGGTGCTTCCAGACTCTTACATTGACCATGGCGCTCCGAAGGACCAGATAGAGTTAGCAGGCTTGACAGCCTCTCATGTTGCAGCCACAGCATTGAATGTTCTTGGCAGAACCAGGGAAGCTCTACATGTCATGACACCTAGCAGAACAAGAAATTGACCTATGTGATGTTCTGGACAAAATTTGGGGCGGACTTTTGAATTTTCCTCTTTTTTTCTCACTCTACATTAGAGACATATACAGGATAAAGTAGTTGCACATAGATAGATACAAACACTTCCAGATTCTTCGGTTTCTAGAGTATTGGAACAGGTGGAAAATATATTAAATGCTTTTTGTTTTAGTAGCTAAAATGCAGATCTGGCATTCTCCAGATTTTCACTGCAATGGAGTTCTGGTGTGGTTTCATTCTGGAGGTATGTTCCAAATTAATGATCCAGTTACTCTCAAAGCCTCACCGTCACTAAGTGCTAATTCTTGAAAGAAAAAGCCGCAGAATTCTTCTGGGTTTGGTGCAGGGTTACCAGTTGATGTGGGACACACTGGAAAGCGAAACCACAACTGTAAAACTGGAAAACCGCAAGGACATCCCAGTTTTGGGTGGGTAAATCTATTACCCTGATGTACCTGTGGGTATATAACAGGACAAATATTTATACCATACCCTGATTGGTAAACTTCTTGGTTACCTTTCTAAGTACCCTACAATCTGAAATTGTTGAATATTTCAGATTCACTCAAGTCTTTATTTTACTTGACTAGTATATGGTTGAGGTTTACCCTTACCTGGGGAGGGTAATTGATTTGAGGAGGGTATATAGAGGGTATATTGCCAAAATCATTATATTGCATAAATCCATTTTCCTATTCTGGAACCAGCAGGTTAGATTTGCTCAAATTATGGTGACTCAGTATTGAATATTCTCAAATGCTGTGTTCATATGAAAATGTTCTTAAAGATGCATCTTGGGAAAAATCATGATAATTTTCTGTAGATTGAAATGAACATACTGGTTGGAACATTGATGCACAATAATTAGTCTAGTTGTAAATTTTTGAGACAAAATAGGCTGATGTTCAAACCAGTGTTGATCAAGTATGTTTGTTTTCTTATATATCCTTGGATAAGGGTATCAAATAAAGGTATACTACCATTCAATTTTTTTTGTAGGGTTAGGGTTTTTAGATAAGGAAATTAAGGTTTTTGCTGAGGTCCAAGTATCTTTCTATCAAATATCCTTTTGAGGTTAAAAAATGGTATGTAAGTACAAATATTTAATTCATTTTTAAAATGACAATTTTCATATGCCAAATCCAATGTCAAAATGGAAGAACCAAAGTATTTAATTTTGTTGACTAACATGTGCACTATTATTATGTATTAATAGTCCTCAATTTTATCCCATATGGCATGCCCAAAGTTTTCCCTTACCTACATATAATTCGGTGAAAGGGGAAACATTACATTGCAAAATAGAAACTTCTGTTTGGTGAAACTCCCATTTCATTGTTTTTTGTTCTTTTGGAGTTGTGAAAGGCTGATCAAAATGGTTCATTGTAACAAAAAGAAAAAAGAAAAAAAAGGAACTTGGGAGGCACCAATCTAATTAATAGAATGAACAAAGTTTAAATTTTGTTCATATTTAAATCAAATTGCTTTACTCGAATGTCAAGACATATCCATCTTTAAGTACATGTATTTTTTCACATATGTCTAGGGTTATGAATAGGGTACAAATTTTCAGATTTACATGCCTTTGGATATGTGACCCAAGAGGGACACTAAGTGCTAAAGTTTTACACTATTTACTTGCATCAAAAGAAAGTATTGTTTGGGGGTATGATTTGAAGGAACTTTTTTTTCAACACTATTACTACTTAATTTGTTAATATGCACATATCAAAGGCACCTTAAATTTAATTATAATTTATTTTTTTGCATTAAATTTGATATTTATTTAAAATTTTAGTTTATTATTTAAATTTGTAGGGAATGAGGAGGATGCAATTGAACATGGTAAGATCATGTGATGAGACTATTATTTTTGGACGTATCATATATATTTACCATATCAATTAGTTAAATACATTTTGTGTTAGAACAAACCCATTTAAAATATAAGTTTTTTTCATAATGGTGGATCCTTCATTTCACACGTTAATTTTTGGTTATTGGTTCATCTATTAATAATATTTTATTTATTTACTTATTGATTGAATTTATAATGTTAATTGAACCTATGTATTAATAATTTAGTATATATGTTTTTTTAATATTGAAAATTAACACATATCACATCACAAATTACCAATATCACAAAATTTCAATAAAATCTATGTGAAAATTATAAAAATATATTCATGCAAATTTGTGGGCTTCAAAGTGTAAAAATGGCACAAAAATAAACATTGGTTTTATATAAATGATGTGTTTTTTTTACTTGTCATGTTTTGATATGAAATATATACAATTTACATTTATCTAAGTTGTATATAATTAAAGTGATGTAACTTTGGATAAACTATGTAATTTTTGTGTATTAAACATGAACATACACATATGTCAAAAACAATGTTTTATCTCTTTGAATTTGAGACATTAAATATATATAAATATCATTCATATTAACCATAACATGAAATTCATGTGATTTTGTTTGAACTTATGAAAATTGGATTTTGCACAAAAATTGTATTAATTTATGAAGCCTAGTAAGTTTGTGATGCATATATTTATTATGTTTTGGTTTCGAAAATAGAAATTATTTTATCATAGAACCAACTAAATTATAATTTTTACCCAACCTTAAATATATGGATTTTACATTTTTGCTCATGTATTTTGTATTTTCAAAGAAAATTGTTCCCCTTTGTGTAATTGTAATAATCATATTACATGTGTAATATTATACATAAATGCAATCATTTACACTAACATGCCAAAGTTTTTAAAATTGCATTTATATTTTATGTTGTGTATATTTTGGATTCATAGTTACATTTGCACAACATATACAACATGGGTGTGTATATTTTTAACATACACTTACATGACCCTTTACACAAAAAATCAATGCGTAAGTGTAAATCATAGTGCAATACGCTTAAAAAGGTATGTACATTGCACTTAGACCCATTGTTCAAAGAGATTATGGTGTGAAAAAAAATGAGGGTGTTACATTTCACAATTTTCATTGGTGGTTAGGGTTTTCTAACACAAGGTAGGACCACAACAAAAAACAAGATCACAAGGGGGAGTTCAATTTGAAACAAGTCATTGATGGAAGTTGTAACAATGCTAGGAGTTGCAAGATGATCATAGTGCCACCATTTAAACTTGCAAAATTTGTAAACGAAGCGGAACAACATGGGGGAGCTTGCTTTAAACCTTAAACCATGCTTTAGAAGATTAATATGAAGGGACGTGCAAAATAACCACAAAGAGGGGAGTTCAACATAACAAAGAGAGTAAGGAATGATAAGCTCACTTGAAATAAATTGTTGGAGCTTTCAACAATGCAAATTGTTGTAATATGACAACAATATAACCATTTGCACTTATAAACAACCTCTAAACAAAGTGGAACAACATAGAGGACATCACAAAACTATAATAAAAGAAGCTTTGCGAAATATCATTCTTCCATACCTAACTTTTTGTTCTTTCCTACCTATCTTTTTCCCTTTTTTCTTTATTCAGCCAACTCCTATTCCATACTTGCCATCTTGAACCTTGGAGAGAAAGGGGGAGAAAGAAGAAATGCAATATTGCATATGTTATTGTGTGTTGAGTTCATTTGTTTATTTACATCATTTTATGCAGTTTTACATGGTGTGTAAAATTTGTATAAGTGTGCGTGTGTTTTTTTATATTTTACACGTTACCTAATGTGTATATCAAAATCCATCTAGAAATGGCACCAAATAACTAGAGTTTTTCAAGGTGGTTCTTTCTTTATATATAACCATGGTTCTCAAAAATCAAAGACATGGTTTTGACACATAATTGTGGTTATAAAAAAACTGAGAACCGATTCTAATATATAACTCTAGGTCTAAAAAATAAAGAACTGATGAGGTAACCTTCTATGAAAATTGCTGGAAGGCATTGGTTCTTTCAAGGGTTTTTGAAAAGCCAGAACAAGAAGGTCTTTCAATTCTGGAAAATTTCAAGAGGTCCAAAACTGAAAGCTATTTGATTCCGACGTTTTCAAAAAATCAGAACTGGAGGTTCTTTGATTTCCAACTTTTCCAAAAAATTGAAAACGCAGGTTATTGAAAAAAATCAAATAACCACCCCATACAGGTTCAATCAAACTATTGTTGGACGGTTATTACAAACATGGACAGAACCCCAACTGTTATCAAGCAGACTGATCTTAGGATTCATAACCGTGGTTCTCAAACAATCAAAGACTCGAGTCTGATATACAACCATAATTCTCAACTTGTTTTGAAAAAATAACTAGATCATAAAAAAAGCCAGTGCTTTGCTAAGTCTTTCCAATGGATAGTTTAGCAACCAGCTCACATACCATACAACAGTAAATCAAGCAGTAAACTAGCCCAGAGGAATAAATAATCCTTGCACAAATTTAAAATCCCATTACTATATGAGTTCCTTGGTGCACATATACATCACATGGTGTTAAGGCTTGGAGTGACCCGGCCCCCATGACCACACCAGTCCCCTTTTGGACGGAGAGGGCTTCATCCACATTGTGTTGGCAAACCACACCTGCATCAGTTTCATTTCAGGCGGTTTAAAAATAATTGTCACTTTTTTTTGGGCCCTTTTTTTTTTCAAACCCATTTACAAACCTACCGGACCCCCCTTCCGGGCCCCCCTTCCCTCCCTTGCGACCCCTCTTCCATCTTCTATGGTCCCACTACTGCAGTGTCATTGTGACAGCTCCAGCGACTCAAAAGGACTTGCCATCATGTTAGCTCCAGGAGCTCAAGAGGACCATGCCATCACATCAACTCCAATATCGCCACCTACTAGAAGCTTCATTGCCAACTTTACCCCAAACAGGTAAGATTTTGGCCCACCCTTGCTTAGGTAGTTTAGGTTTTAGTTCATTGTTTTAGGGAGCTCCAAAAGATGGCAACGAGTTTGGTTCCTTGTCGTCTTCTTCTTCTTCTTGTTCAATTCAAGCTTGTTGTCATCTTCCTATGTTTTATGTTCTTGTGCTCCAAAAGAAAGAAGAAAGCTTGTTGCCATCATCTTCTTCTTCTTCATGTTGCTTAACTACAAAAGACTTGTCATCATTTTTCCTATTCTTCATGTTCTTGTGCTCCAAAAGATGACAATGAGGTTTTGCTCATTGTCATTTTCTTTTTCTTGTTGCTCATTTGTAGAAAATGATGATGAGCCAAACTTGTTGTCCTCTTCCTATTCTTCATGTCCTTGTGCTCCAAAAGACAATGAAGAGAAAATGTTCATCGACTTCTTCTTCTTCTTCTTCTTCTTCTTCTTCTTGTTGCTCAACCCTATAAGACAATGACAAGCCAAGCTCATCATCTTCATCCTATTCTTTGTGTTCATGTGTTTTAGAAGACTACAACGAGCAAATACTCGTTGTCACCTTCTTCTTCCTATTGCTTAGCTACAAAAGATGACAACGAGCTTGGTTCGTCATTGTTTTCCTATTTTTCGTATTCTTGTGCTTTAGGTAACCTTACTCTATTGCAGTGCGGAGAGAAGGTATTTTAGTGATTAAAAAAAATTTGATGATTTTTTTCCTTTTGAAGGCCTTTTAGTTTTTCTAAAACAAATATTTAAGGTTATAATTTAGTGCAATACCCTCATCTTGTTGACATTGTGATGGTTAGCCCAAATGTATTTCCCCATTATGTATGTTGATTTAATACAATATCTTCATTGTTTTGTCATTGTGGTGGTTTTTAGGTGTAATTTTGCACTATGTACATTGATTTAGTGCAATATCTTCATTTTGTTGTAATTGTGGTGGCTGGCCTACATGATATTCTACACTTTGTGTGTTGATTTAATGTAATATTCTCATATTGTTACATGTGTGGTGGTTGCCCCAAATGCAATACTTTCATCAGTTGTACGAAATCCTGCACGTCAAGAGGTTTTTTTTTGAATTCAAGATGAACATGGAGATGTAATGGATGACAATGAATGGGCTAATGAAGGTTCAAAATGGTGTTGCAAGGTGAATGCATGCACTTGTTTTTATGCAGCCAAATGGTTGTTTTGTAAACATTTGGAATGAACACATTCCCTTTGAATGCAAATTGGGAGATTAAGGTGTCCATCTAATTGTCATAGGGGGCCTAGGCAACAAGACCATCGTTCTTTGAATGCTCGTATATTGAGCAATCCACATGTAAGGCAAAAGTGGAATGAGAAGAGGGCCCTTATGTGAGTGAAGAAGAAAGTGAAATTAAAATGGGATGAATTCCAAGTCCAAGCCCAACAAATGGAATAGGTTAGGTGGCCTTTGTTGGTATGTTTATCCTTTAAGATCTTGTTGGGCACCATTGGAATTCTAGCATGGGGGTGGGGTTTATCCCGCAAAGTGCATGAGCACACTTTGAGAAAGATGATAACCTTGTTGAGGCAATTTGGGCAAGCATAATTGCCTATGCAAAGCTTCTCAAAGTTGCATGGGGTGATTGGAATTGGACATTGGACTCCAATAAGCACAATTGAGCCAAAGAAATGGATGCAATATCCAAGTATCACAATTTTGAAATTGTTCATGGATAATATATGTTTCCATATTTCAATTGTTTCTTTAAACATTGTTTGCGTTTTGTAATTGAAATTTATTTATTTATTATTTTTTTATGCTAGGCTTTGGGGCATAACAAAGGAGGCTTTTGTTGTAGATGCAATTTGACTTGTGCTTGAACATCATCAATTATTCATTCATCATCATGTAGCAAAAGCTATAGGAGCTACAATAAACTATCGCACCACTATGGGCATTACATCTAGTTCATTTTCTTTAGATGACTAATCATAGATATATATCATTAAAGTTGAACACATTTTTGTATTGATGCATTATAACTTAAAGTGGCATGACATTTTCGTATCTCAATCCATTTATTTTAATTTTGAAATCTAGTTTTGTAACTTGTAGATTTTGGGACCCCCTTATGCCATGTTGCACACAATATCCCCATCCACTAGAAATGGATTACATTTACAATAAATAAATTGAAAAATACCTTCATCTAATAAGGTTAGCACATTTTGTGGACATGATAAAACATTTAAGCAATACTTTCAAGAATGTAAGTCGAAGCTCATTATTAAATGATTAACTATCCAATACTCTCATTATCCTTAATATGAAATAGTCACACAATAACCTTAAGGAGATATTATATTTGAATACATATATATAATTAAATTGCCCACCTTCATAAAATTACCCCTTAGTACATAAATTAGTTTCAATTAATTTTTGGAGTCGAAATTAGGTAGAAGTTTAATCAATAAAATATATAGGTTTTTCTAACAAATAAAAGTTTAGGCAAGAAAAAATATAGGTTTAACCAAGAAAAAATATAGGTTTTACTAAAAGATAGAAATTTAACAAAGAATAAAATATAAGTTTAACCAAGAAAAAATATAGGTTTTACTAAGAGATAAAAATTTAATGAAGAATAAAATATAAGTTTAACCAAGAAAAAATATAGGTTTAGCTGAGAGATAGAAGTTTAGGTAGTAAGATATATAGGTGTAACCAAGAGATAAAAGTTTACCCAAGAAGAAATATAAGTTTAGTCAAGAAATAAAACTTCAACTAAAGAGAAATATAAGGTTAACCAAGAAATATAAGTTTGATTAAGAAGAAATATAGGTGTAGCCAAGGGATAAAAATTTAGCTTGTAAGATGTATAGGTTTTGCCAAGAAATAGAAGTTTAGCTAAGAAGAACTATAAATTTAACTAAGAAAAAAATAAGTTTAGCCAATAGATAAAAGTTTAACCAAAAGGAGATAAGAGCTTTGCCAAGGTAAGTAAGGGATTAATTGTTAGTTTATAGGCAGGGTTAAGATTTAAGTTAGTATGGTAGCTAGGTGGGTGGATAATATGGAGGTCAAGTTTGGGAAAAAAATGGCAACAAAAAAAAATGGTCAAAGGCTAGTAGCTAAAAAATATTAACTATGGTAGAATGTTGGTTAATGTAAGGTAAAGAGGTGGATGAAAAAAAGGCAATTCATCCAGCCCAACCTATGGATAAAATTACCAATTGGTGCAGTCATTGGGGCTTGTTCACTTTGGCCTAGTGCAAGGAATGGAAATCTATAAGCATGACGACATACACTTACTCTCATAATTCACTATGGGATTATGTTGATGTTTTTATCCTACACAATGTATCATGTACCCGTAACTCATTAGCAAACACTAAATAATAGTAACAAGTTAAATGAGATATCGGGTTTGACACATTTGTAGTACAATGCCAACATGAAACAAAATTCAGATTTAAAAAAACTGTACATTCACAATGATTGACATTGTAATTATCTTCCTTACATAAAAATTTCAAAGATAAAACATATGATGCAATGGTTAAAATCCTCCTTTCAATTAGTTTTTTTCAATTTTGTAATGTTGTTTAAATAACTATCATCCCATAAGGATATTTAGCCAAATTTATTGATATTCAAAATATAAAAGTAAAAAAATCTAAGCACCCTATCATGTTGTAAATAGGAGTGGTGATTTTTGGTGATTTTTATTTAAAAAAAAAGAATTTGTGATAAAATATATTTTTTCAAAATATTTTGCAAAATTGGTGAAAATTCACCAAAAACAAAGCATTGGGTGAATGGAATGGCTTGGATGAGATTATCATTTTTTGAATGATATTTACACCCTTGTTTGTTTTCAATTAAAAACCTTCTTTTGGATTTTGTCTGTAATCTCATTGATATATTTCATTACCCATGTTTGATAGTTACACCTTGTTTGTTTTGGGTTGGTTTTGTTTTCAATTTTGTTTGCAATCTCATCCATATATATTCATTAGACATGGTTTGGGTAGTCTTGAATTTTTAGCATTGTTCATTATTGCTTACAGCTACCCTATGCCATTTAAATAAATTAGGTGTGGAAAATCTAGTATTTCTTTTTGCAATTTTGTGATGTAGCTAATGATCATCCACAAGAAAATTTAGCTAAATTTAGCTATAAACCACAAATAGAAGTTAAAAATATATTCATATATTCTATATTCATGATTATTTATTAGAAACCTATCATACACATCTAGGAATTTTCAATTTTTTTCTTTCAAAATCTTGCGAATTTGGGTCATTTTTTTGGCATTGAAAATGAAAATAAAGTACATGTTGAAATCAATTTTTTTAGGTCAAATAATTACAAGAAATTGGCTTGAAAAAAACCACTTTAAGAAGTCATACATTGACAAGTTATATCATCTACAATTGAAACCCTTGTGGTCATAATTGGATAAAACCATTAGTGAATTTTGTGTATGGAAATGGTAGGGAGACAAGATTGTTGATATGTTTATGAGACATGTGAATTGAGAGCAATATGCCTAGCTTCAATTCCCATGGCCTAAGTTAATATAACACCTTGTCAACTTGCTTTTCTAAACACAAAAGACTTGAAGTAAATATCATCTACTAGTTTGTTGAATACCTTAGAGTCAACCTTGACCCAACATTACATATCTATAAGATGCCTCAAAGAGAAGTTGGGAATAAGGCTTTATGTTGTTGAGGTACCTGCAAATACAAAAAGAAATTTCTAGCAAGTTTTGAAGTCTGTAATAAGATGTACATCTAGTGTTGGCATGGTTGGTTTTGTAGATCCACACAAGGTTGTTGTTCAAAGGAGTGCATTTCCAGTTCTTGTAAATGCTCAAAATGAATGTGTTTTAAAAGTGAGGACATAAAGTTTTGGCCATGGAGGGTTGAAACATTCATTTTCACGAATGGAAGGAAATTTGGATTTATAAATAATACCCAAACCAACTCCCCTTCCCAAAAAGAGAGCAACAAAGAAGAAGGCGATTATAATTACAATGAAAGAGGAAGATGAGGAAAGTAAGAAGGCTGAGAATGTTGGAAAAAATTGGGCTGATGGTGAAGTTCTACATTTGATTACACTATGAGGAGAAATGGAGCTTGAATTTGCCAAAAATGCGAATAAATAAGGTAAATTTTAACTTATTGAAACTGTAGATTGTTTTTTTAGATCTGATTTTAGATTTGTTTTCATAATTGAAACTTGGATGTAATGATAGAATTTTGGAAAGAAAAGTAGACAAAAAAATCCAAAAAATTAGATATAAATTGGGCCAATTAAACCCTTATGCTTCTCTTTGAGCCTCCAAAGCCTATTTCATGTCAAAGCCATCTAATTTGGCAATGCACATGTTATGCAAACATATGCAAGCCATCATCACGTCTATCTAATTGCTATTCAATGTTTCTAATTGGCCCATCATAATGATTCATCTAGGTGGTTTGCTATTAGTAGTCCCGTACCTATTTGTTGTCCCAATTTCAATTTGATGGGTGAGGTTATAAAAGAATATAGAACTAAACTTGGATGTGAAAAATATTTTTGTAGGGTCACATGTTGAGCATAGCTAGAGATGTTCTTAGTAAATGTGATTTTAATGGGGAAATCTAGAAAAAAATTAAGATTTTGTAAATTGTAGTTCCTTTTGGTAATGTTAGTGTTGTTTTATGTTCAAGTTGTGGAAACTAACAATAATGAATCAAAATTGAAAAAGAAAACACGAGAATAATTTTTTTATTGCAAATAAACAAAAGATATGCAAGCTTGCCAAGAAAGCAAAAAAATTCAACTAAAAAATCTAGTTGACAAAATACACAAGGAACGCAAATTAATGGAGATTGTCACATTAAAATAAACAAAAATCACAACCTTCTTCAAGTCTCATAATGCATAGTAATGCTTAGAATAACCCATGCAAAAAACTTAAACAATTGACACTTTTATTCTAACATAAAGGACTATTTTGCAAGATTTTTTGCTTATAGTCAAATCTTGAAAGAATTTGTGTGGAATGTGATGATACACATGTGAATTATAATTCATTAGTGTCACAAAGTGGTTTTTAAGGGCATGATTATAAAGGGGATTTACAATAATTTGAGATGCATAGGAGGGAGAGGGCTTTTATGAGTGTTTAACGTTCTCACTAAGATTTTCAGTTCTCAAACCAGTTTTTAAATTTGTTCTTTTAGTAAAAGTGGTTGGTATCACATTTGATTTGGCGATAATTAGTTTGAAAATCAAATTGATATTGACAATTCTCATTCAAATGGAAACAAAGTTATTGAAAATTGATTTAAAAAAAATTCTTTTGGAGATCTAGGTTAATTCCGAGAGAATCAAAATCCAATTACAAGGCAAGAAGGTAAAATGCATCTATCATCAAAAAAATTTCAATATTTTCTTCATTCCTTAACCAAATTAGGCTTTTCTTTGTCTCATTGGATGCACAAATTGGAGGGTTATAAATGTTTGTTGAACATTATAAATAAATTAGTGATGTAGAAAACAAAAGAAGAAGACGAGTGTTAATTTGCTTAAATTTATCTAAAAATAAACCTTGAGACCTTTCTCTTGTTCCAATCTCGTATCTTCTTTATTTTTTACCCATTTTGAGTTATTTAAAAGCTGATGGGTGCACCAACTAAGGTTTTACAAAAGTTATATTTCCAAAGCAAAGATGCAACGATCCCAGATTTTAAGTTTGAAATCTTAATTTGTTTTAATTTGTCCATCATGGAGCTTTGAACCACTTAACACCAAGTATTTCCCCCCATAAATTTGAAATCTAGATAATGAAAACCAAAAATGAAAACCAACTATTATCATATTTTTGAAAATTGTCCTATTTGAAAATCAACTTGATTAAATTTTTTTTATAAAAATGATACCTTAATTGATTCTCATAAGTATTAAAATTTCAAAAATCGAGTCAATTTTTTCAAGTGTTGAGAAGAATTGAAATCCGATGGTTTTCATAAAAATAAAGAGAACTACCCAACATTGGTTTTTAAGCCTACAACTAAAGAGTGAAAGTGATCTTATAACTATAATTATCCCCACTAGTGAAGAGGGGAAAAAAAAGTAGGTAGTTTTTTTGGGTGGATAACTTGAATAAGAATGACAAGAAACATTTATTATGTTGTCATATCCAAATTGGTGAGTAGGAGAAAAGAGGTAGGTCGAAAGACCTGTCGCATGTAAACACAATTTATTTCATGTTACATAGATTCAAGTCATTTTTCATCTCTTGAAACATCATTGACTACAAAAATGAAGCATTGGATCACACCCTAGCTCAAAAATACATGACCTTCTAAGGGATGACACCTCTTAGTGTAAAGGATTTAAGTAGTTTGAAATCATAAAATTTTTGTGTCTAAAATTCCCTTCTTGTAACTCTTATGCACACTCTTGTATGATCTCTGGGTACATTACTATGTGCAAAATCAAACCTTTCTCCTTCTCATTCAAAAGCTATTCTAGCAAGTTTTTCAACACCTTTGATGTAGTTGTCATCACGTTTAATTTTTTAAATTTTTTATGACGTAGTTGACAACTAGTGATCATCCACAAAATTTGGCCATAGGTCAAAGAGGAAAGTAGAAAATCTAAGAATTTGGCTATATATTGGCAACCTTCTTGAACCTATTATTTATATATTATGATTTCAGATTTTTTTTCCTCAAAATCTAGTGATTTTGGCACTAGTTTTTTTCGCAAAATTCCTAAACATGAACCACATTAGATCTTTTTATTTTTTTCCAAGCAAGAAAATTTTTCCAAGAAGAAAAAAACACTAGTTATCATCTTCCCCAATTGTGCAAACTTAGAGTCATTTTAAACAAACATTTAAGGTCCAAAATTTTGTGGGCCAATTTGAAGCAAATTGGACCTTCACATAAAAAAAAACACTTTTTTGTAAGGTACAATGAGTGTGTGTAAAGGCATAGTGTCCAATTTGAATGTCCAATTAGTAAAAAAGTGAAATTTGCATGTGAGAGGATTAGGTTGTCCTTTATTTTTCTTTTTCTTTCTCTTTTCATTTTTTTATGTTCTTTTATTTGTTTCTTGCTTTGTCTTTTTTTTTGGTGTGCTTTTTACCTAAAAAACACAATGGACAAGCATAGACACAAAGTATATTTCAAGGTCCTAGTTTTTACTATGGCCATCCATTGGTTCATTGCACAAGTGGTCTCATTGCAATGAGTAGCTATTACACAACATTGGAGTATGATGCATGCGTTGCTATTTTTTCAAAGTTTTTGGACATGCCACCAAGAGTTCAGAGCATATGGAGGTATGATAAGGCAGTTGGATATATAAAAAATCAAAATTTTTGGAGATTTTTGAAAAAGATGTTTCAACAAAGTACAGGGTTAAGTTTTGACACATTTCATGCTTTGATTAGGGTTGTAAATCCTAGTCTTGAATGAAAAAATACAAACATGAGAAAAAACATCCCTATGGAAGCTAGAATAGTAATGTCTCTTCCAAGATTTGGTAATGGAAATTCATCACAAATGTGTGTAGAGGTCCATGGCATTGCATGACATCCATTATAATGAGAGAATTTTGTGTAACAATTAGAAACCACTTGGAACCATTGGTAATACCTAAATTCACTAAAAAACATTAAAAAAAAATTACCTCTAGTTTTGAACGTCTACATGGAATTCCTTACATCCTAGGTGCCATAAATGATAGTCATGTTCTAGTTATTACACCTAAGAAAAATTTGAAATCGTATATGTGTTAAAAAGGTTTCTACTACACATGGATTTAAGGAATTGTAGATGAAAAGTGTAATTTTTAGGATTATGATTATGGGTGGGCAAGTAGTATTCATGATTGAACTATTTTCCAAAAACCAAATTTAAGAAATCGAGTGATGAAAAACAAGTTTTTACCTTACAAGTTGATAGGAGATGCTACTTATCCAATGTGACCATGATTCTACTTTCCATTCAAAGGTGAGAAAAATGAGTTGCCAAGATAAAAGGCACACTAGATTTTATTCAATCAAGGAGATGCTTTAAGAAAACTTTGCAAATGTTTTGTACTACTACCAAGTGTGATATTGATTAAAAAAAAATGTTGTTTCTTACCAAAACGAATGAGTATCAACAAATGTGTGACATAACCAAGAATGTGACTGAAATAAGTGTGATTATAAAGAGGGTTTACTGTACATAATCAAGACTGACTAAAGTAGGTGTGAATATAAAGAGGGTTTACTGTACATATGTTTAGGTTCATGAAAATGTTTGCCTTGTGCTTTACTATGGGTAAAGTCCACTTGGGGAAGGGGGCTGGACTTGACTATTGCCTGAGCTCAGCCCCTTTCTTTTGGAATGTGCCTTTACCTTACACTTGATTGGTTTTTGTGTCCTCTCTAGGCACTATTATTACATTTGCACTTTGAGGTACACATGCAGCTATTTGTTGGTTTCACTTTTTTTTTTGGATTCACTGTCACTTTGAACATGAGCCTGAAATTTGAATCATCAGTTTAAAAAACCTACAATTTGGACGAAGCCTTGGCTGAGCCCTATACCACCTAATGAAACAGCAGCTCCCTCTACATTGCTTGTCATGTTGCTGGGCGGAATGGGCCCTACCAGGGTTGTTCCACAGAACAGGAAGCACTTGGAAAGATGGCCCCATGCACCCTTTCAGTGTTGTCCTTGTGCCTTGGGAGGTGTCTCACGAGATTCAGTAGTAAAGGAGAAAAAACTGGAAAGATGGCAGAAAGGGCCGGAAAGAGATGGAAAGAAAAATTGAGCTTGATATTATGTAAGAGAAGGTTTTGGAATTGGTACCTTTTGGATTTTTAGCCCCTCCCCTCAGCCTACTGGCCTCAGGACGGGACCTCAAAATTGAAAGGTGCCATTACGAAACCTTCTCTGATACTTAAGATTCAATGATATAAAAAAAGTCATATTCAACAGACATTTTTGGCCACTATTATGAGTATATATGATCACCAATGCAAGATTATGTCACTCTTGTGGTTAAGAAAATGACACAATCTGCCATCCTAGACCTTAATGTTTGACATTAGCTTACACTAATGCTCACTTTAGATAGGGGTCCAGGGTCCAAATTTGTAAGAACCAATTTGGACTCATTTGAAGCAAATTGAATCCTTAAGTTGGACCCTGCCTTGGACCCAAGCTTGCATCTTGATTCTTCAATCATGAGCTAGCTCTATTTTTTTTTATCAAATCAATTGATTTTCCGTCCAAAATGGTGGCATGTAGATATAGCCTCAATTTGCCACGTTTTGGTCTTGGACCCTCATCTAATAAAGGCCATGGATCAACTTATGGCTCTCATCCAATAGGAATGATCTATTTCATTGGACCTTGAATCCTTATCTAAAGTAGCCCTAATTGTCGAGAACTGATGAAGTCAAGTGAAATGTAGGATGGACCAGGCTCAGTAGTGCATGTTCCAGCTAGGAACATGGCAAGTCTGGTAGTCTAGATGCCCTTCCATCACCTGGTCACAGTTTCTACCGTAGCCAATTCATTCCACATTGTAACTGGTGTTCTTGACAGTTGATTCACATAACTACTGGGAGGTGCTCTGATTGTGCCCTGATTCAACTTTCATTCTGGCGTTCCACAACATGGGCGACCTAGAGAGCATATCCACCCACACCCAATAGGTGCGTGGTGAGGCTCTAGGTACTAGTGTCTAACACATCCAAAATAGTGTGCAAGTTATTTCCCCAACCCGACCTGTAAACATGAATTAAAGAGAGCAAAATACACGAGATCCATGCCATGATATTTCTTTTAAGTTTGTTTAGTTTCAAACACAGATTTATTTTAAATCGATTTGGTTACTTTGTAAGAAAAAAATTCAAATGGCACAAAATTCTATAAAAATGGAATTAAACCAAAATTGCACAAGAATGAAAGCATAGGATATTTGTAACCATGGACTCAATCTTTGGAATAAGTGGAATATCAAATCATTTGTCTCTCCTTACCTAGCTTCAAGTCCAAAGCACTAACTCTTTAACCTAGTCCTGAGTTCTAGTAAAGATTTGCATCATGTATAGCTGGAAAATCAGCTATTTAAGACCTCTTACAAACCTTTGCAGCAAGTTTACTTTATTTAAAAGCTAAGCTACATAGAGTGCCCACTAGAAGGGAAAGGGCCTTTTTTCTACCAACAATTGCTCCACTGCATGTTGTGGTTGCTTTTATTTCAACTGCATAATGTTTTAATTTGTTTTTCGCATTACCCATCTACAGAACTGCAAACATTTGTGTGTCTTTTATATAGGAACTCAAGAGTAAATCGTATATCTCAATCAGTTGTCACTGTGCACTAGTTGGAAACTTCAATTAGCCAGTGTTCAGGGTTTAGCTCAATGAAGTTGATGCTAGAGAAACCAGCAGCTGTAATGAGTGTCCTCCATTGTTGTTCTGTTCTTTCCATGCCACTCTCAAATTGGGTCAACATCGTCATGTCCATCATTTGAGCCCATCGACCATTTGGGTGCATTACCAATTCATAAATCAGCACCTTCCCATTCTCGTGAAGTGCCTTCTTGCAGTTTTTCAACACCTTGATGCAGTCGTCGTCACCCCAATTGTGCAAGATAAACTGCAGCATCATGTAACTCAATCCCAATAAGTATATTATATTGTAATCAATGATCACCCAAACTACGCCTAATGAAATTTCAATGCTCATATATTGAAGAGAAAAAGTCTCCAGAATCTAGCACTTCTAATCTTGAAGGTTTAAATCTTGTGTCAGTTCCAGTTGATCCAAAATTGAACGCAAGACATGAATGAATCAGCACTTGTGGTTAAGTTATTTTCTTTTTGTTGGAATCACTCATCAGACTTTTCCATAGCTGATCAGCAATAGAAATCATGTTTCTTCTAGCTGGAAACGGTTAGACTTTAGTGAACACTAGGGTTTGATTGTTAATCTATTGAGTGAATGTACCTTGATGAAGATGGCATCACCACTTGGTATGCTTTCGAACATGTTTCCACCCACATGTTCAACTCCTGACCATCAACACGACAAAAGCCCCTCTTGTCCCATTAGCAGCCTTTTTCTTTTGGTTGGCTATATGTAGCCAAAAAGCTGTCTTATAAATTAAATAAATGTGCTGAATCTTCTTGTGGATCATCGCGGCGTTGGCTACATCGCAAAATTGACCAAAGAAAAACACTGCGTATGAGTTAAAAACTGCCTCGATCAGCAGTAAGCACGATGTAAGGTGTAGGTTTAGGGTTTTGGGGGGGGGGGTGGGCGTGCATAGTACATACCAGGGATATTGGGAGCATCAGCAACAACGTGAGGTTGATCGAAGTTGATGCCGTGCATTTGGGGATAAGAGGAAACCAAAATCTCCAGAGCTTTGCCCACACCGCCACCCACATCCACAAGCGTCTTGATGTGTTTGAACCCTTCGTATTTGTGCAAACCACATGATACCATAGCCACAGAAGTAGCCATTGCAGCATTTACAGTCCGATTGAACTCCGGATTGTCCCTCGAATACTCCCAAACATTCTAGAAAACAATTAGCAAGGTTCAACATCACATTAAATGCAGATCATGAGGAGCTGCACATGATGCTAGTTAGAAGCTGCAGCGATGGAGATGATCAAGTAGCTGCAATTGATGATGGAGATCATCAAGCTAGCTAGCTAGTGGCTGTAGCAATGGAGATCATCAAGTAGGTATAGTGATGGAGATCATCAAGTAGCTTCAGCGAATCTGGAGATCATCAAGCTAGTAGGTGCCGCGATGGAGATTATCAAGTAGCTGCAGTGACATGGAGAACACGTAGCTGCTCATGATGTGTTTAGTTGAGAAACAAGTGCGGGAGTTTCTAGCATTTGCACCAGCTGATTAATCTGAAGATAATCGAGGATGAGATAATCTTGAAATAAAAAGCTAGAAATGGCAGAAGATATTCAGTTGCAGTTCATGCACAATTTTGTACCTTTCCATGTGCTGTGCGCCAGGGGTGTTCACCAAAAACGGAGCAGTGAAGGTGTGCCCAGGAAGCTTGCGCTGCTGCACTAGTCTGGAGCAGCAACATAGGTGCTTGAGTCGAAGGGTTGTTCTTTGTCACTAGCAGATTGGAAACTGCCGTTAGTCCATACTGCAGATGGTCGGAATCATGATCTGCAGCTGCTGCACCGATCACCAGCTCCGACTGTGGATCATCATCCTGCACTTTCTTGCTGCAGCTGAGAATCCCAGAAGCGACCATATAATTCAAGAGGCGTTGCAGGTTAGACTTATTCACAGGAGTCGACCCTGCTCCTGATCCGTCGACATTGTTGTTGCTTCTCGTTGTATTCAGCGCAGCAGCTATTTGCTGCAGGGTGAGACTCTTTCCTGGTCCTGCTCGAGCAATGATGTCCGGAAGCCCAAGCAATACTCATGCAGACCTCATCACGAACGGTGTTACAAAGCCGAACATCATTGGAAGTGCCACCGTTTGAGTTGTGATCATCTCTTCCTTAGATAGCTGCTGCTCCCAGATTGATCCTCCATTTGCAGCTACTGCAGGAGCCATTGATTCACTAGTTGGAGGCATTGATCCTTTGCCTGCTACTGCCATATTCTTCACCACCAACACCTACGAATCCACATCATGAAAAGAAAAGAAAATCAGGTCAGGTACAGACTGGGTGCCACAGATCCGAACCAATACTGAATATTAGTATGTTGATGGATCAGTAGCTTGCTGAGGCCTCCTTGAATGCTAGCAGCTTAGCAAAACTTGAGTTTAAATCTGCAGCAAAATTTTGATCCAAGTCAGGAAGCGAAATTAACTAAAGATCATCCAGAGCTTTACCTGCAAGACTTGATATGGTGCAATTTGAAAAGAGAGACTGAAGATTATTCTAAATGTTGATGGAGCTGCTCCTGGAGGGCAATGCACTAGCAGCACAAGTTTGAAAGCAAATTTAGCTTGCAAGCTGATGATCCGGGTTTTTCTTCTAGTCGCAGATGGTTTTATAAAGGACTTGAAGCAGAGCTTTATAGAACTGATCTGCACTACTTCCTGTACAAGTGTGTATATTAAAATGTGGGTATTTTGGGTTTGTTTACATTGCAGTGCCCATATAATAAACATGTGACTTGATATTCCACTTGGCATCCCCTCTTAGGTGGATCGTTTGTCTTCATTTGTCTTCTCGGACATGGGTCCTTCCATTATGTTCCTTGTATTCCCCCTTTTTTTTGGGGTGCTTTGCTTTTTTTTACGATTGGCAGGGTTTTCATCATCACATGTGAGCATATTTATCTTTTGGGCTTTAGTACTATGTAGTAGGTTCTATGTCCCCTACCGCTTAGGCCTCTGCCATAAGCCAAAATAGGTGATGAACAGAGTTGAGAAGAGAAGTTCTACTCAGCCAGTGATGAATTGCAGAATGCACCCTATAGACCCAGTTTTTATCTCTTTTGGGGGAGGGGGGAAACATTGGAGTTTCAGGACTTTTTTGTTCCCTATGATGGGTTTCCATCAAGTTCCCATAAGTTCTCAATGGGTTCCCAATTATGTTTGTCAACTTCTCAATGTGTTGCCAAACATGTTCCTAATAGCACCTCACTTTGTCCCATATGCTTTGCTCAACAATTCCCACTTGGAACTTACATAATGAAGGGCTGGTTTTACTACTTACATACTAACAACCTACAAGGAGGTTGTTAGTAGTAGGTAGAAAAGAAAAGCAACTGAGCTAACCACCATGGTTACCTAGGGAACTGGAACCCAACAGAGAACTGTTTTCTGATCACTTAACATTCATCCTTCATGGTGTACTGGTGGGTGCTGGTTCACTTACCTGGCCCAGAATTAGACAACGTGTTGCAAAGTGTGGCCATTTTTCTCAAATCTTATCTGACAGAGTGATAAAGACAACCTGGCAAAATAGCCAAATAGCAAAATGGCAGTGTAAACTGAACCATTTGACAAAGCAGACTTGACAAACTGTAGACTTAAAACTTGTTAGTCCAAAAGAGAAACAACAACAAAGTGAATGGCAGTGTTGACTTAACCATTTGGCAAAACAGACTTGACAAGCCGTAAGGACAAGCCATAAGCTCTACTTATTAAATTGGTCAAATAGCAAAGTGTCAACAAAGTGAATGGTAGTGTAGACTTAACCATTTGACAATGCAGATTCGACAAACCCTAAGGTCTACCCGGCCTAACTCGGTAGTGTGTTGAAAATGGCATGTGTTCGAAGAGTTTAGGGCCCTGTCCAAGAAGGCCATGCTTACAATTAGAATAACACTATGATTTTGATCGGACTAGAAAAACCAATGTTAATGTCCAAGAAGCCTCGGCCCATACCCAAGATGCTTAGGCCACCTCGATGCATATGCTCTAAAGTTCCACACAACATACAAAATAAAAATAAAAGGTAGATGTTATAATATATATCAAGAAGTGCAAACATGTACAACGACATGCAATACCAATGTTCTAATGCTAAAACATTGTTAAACATATGCAATACATGTAATTACATTACATTTAAAAATAATACTTATGCCTTAGTATTGTACCTAAGTTATATACAAACAATATCTATGTTCCAATTTTGACTAGGGATTACAATATCTATTATATCATTGTTATAAACATTACAAATTATGAAAACATTATCAAAACAATGTAATACCTATGGTCCCAATTTTCTAAGGGTTCAATACTTATGATAACACTGTTATAACCATTACAAATTATTGAAACATTCTCAAAACTATGCAATACCTGTGATTTTCATATTCTCAATTTCAATACCTATGTTTATGTGCTATATAGTAATGTCAACACTAAAAATGCCATAACATAATATGTAATTTAACTTGAAATATTAAGTCATTTGTTATGTCACTTATCAATATGAAAACAAAACAACAATCATCATCAATGAAGTGAAAGAGAATTTAACAGCACCGCAAAATGCAAAGTCTTCAAATGTCATACTTTCATATTGCACTCCGCTCCTCTATATTCTTCCTCAATAAACTGTAGTCACCTTTCCCATAATAATGTTTAAACCCTAAACAAATTAACAACCCCATGTTTGATTTTATTGACCTAATAATAAAAACGAAACGCTATCGACCCCCTCCCCCCCCCCCCCCGCCCCCCCC
>Ga0209208_10001150_pt1 | contig 36823 bp, 22 predicted proteins | sample S1TSphfallax_3_FD_187694 | JGI IMG/M metagenome (GOLD analysis project Ga0209208, IMG submission 187694) | Host-associated microbial communities from peat moss isolated from Minnesota, USA - S1T2_Fd - Sphagnum fallax MG (SPAdes) (version 2) | ecosystem: Host-associated > Plants > Peat moss >...
GCGGCGGGGTTGATGGAGCGGTGCGCGGAGGAGTGGAAGTGGGTTGCGAAGTCTCCGGCAAAGCCTGAGTAATTCGAGGGCGATTCGGAGTTCAGGCCTGGTTCAACGCTGTCGAATGGGAAGAACAAAAGCAATGGCAACGACACGGCTGGCTTTTGTTGTCTCCCACCCTTTTTCGCAACGGCGGCGAAAAGGGTAGGGCACCTGCTCTTGTGGTTGGGCTGGGGAGGGCAAAAGCAGGGGTAAGCCGCCAGCCGATTTTTCCGTCTCTCGGAGCGAATCCCAAATTCGAGGTTTTACCGCATGATTCGAGCGATCTGGTGTCTATGTTGAGCCATTTCAATTTCAGCATTCCACAGTCGGTAGTCGAAAGGAGACTCTGCATCTCTTTTGTGGAGAAGTCCGATGCTAAGCTGGCGGAACGTTCCGAGTTTAATGTAGTAACGGATTTCGAGCAGTATTTCTTCGACTCCGTCGTCGTCGAAGTCTGCACGCATAAGTTCCGTCATGATGATTCCGTGACCATCGCATTCCATTCCGATCTGTGTTTCCGACAGAATGCTTGCCGAGATGGTTCCCGCCTTGATAAGGTCTTTAATTGTTGCGCTTTCCGACAGGGATGCTAGGTCGCTTCTGTGTGAGTGCCTGATCGGCGCAAGCGTGGCGGGGAGCAATCCAAAGTCTGTGATGCCGCTCCGAGGTGATCGTATATAGCTGATTGTTGCGAGCCTGGCACGCGAAGCTGCCTCGAGGATAGCGCTCGTTGTCGCTAGGGCGAATGAAATCTTCAAGTTCAAGTTATCCGAGGGGTAGTAGCTTGCCGCGATCGCCGCCTTGTATTCGCGGCACGTCGAAACTGATATTTCTGAGCCGTTCCCGTCCGTAAATCTCACGCCAGGCACTTTGGGTTGCACGGGAAGTCGGACGGGTTCGTCGAAGAGTCGGTCGATTTTTTCGGAGTCTGCGGCGACGTCCCAGCTGCCACTTTCAAAATTAACAATTGCATTGAGTGGAAACTTGTCCGTTTTGGCTGCGGCATCCATAATATCGCCAAGATCGGCATCTCCCGATTGAAGCGCAGCACGAACGAGGGCTAGCAGCTTGTCGCGGGCAGCTTCGAGTTCCAGTTTCGGAATGAGGTCCTTGATGCTTTTCTGTTTCTTGTCGGCTAGTTCCAGGAAAAATCGCGCATTGGCTTGGTTGAAGACCTTATCTGTCTTTCGGGAATTGCAGGTTCTGTGCGCGGGGAGAAGATTCGCGAGTCCAACGATTGAAAAGTCCAACGGTAGCTCGAGTTGAGAAATCAGGCTCCGGAGTTCGTCCTGTTTCTTGGTCAGCTTCCGGGGTAGGATGTGATCGATCTCTAAATCTGGATATCTTAGGGGTTCTCCGCAATATGCGCACCTCTTGGAGTGGGCTGTCCATATGGCCACTCGCTCGATCTCCGGTGTTTCTTTCCTCATGCATCTGAGTCTACCGCGCCGCAGTGGGCTGGCGTAGCGGCTGAGAGGGAGTTTTTTCCACTTCCGAATCGAAGGTGCGAGGCCGGTACGAGGGCGCGTCTTTGGCTCCCGGTAGCGCGGACCGGGCACGGCTTATGGAAGCTATGAGTTCAAATCGGCGGGGCGGATTTCATCCTTCAGGGGCTAAAGCCCGTTGACTTTATGCGCGTCTGCGGCACGACTGAAGTCGTGCCCTGTTACAAAGCGACCGGAGGCGAGTGTTCAGGATATCTCCAGGGTCATTATCTTTCCGGGGCTGACCTCATCCCATCAGAATGTACGCTAGCTTTTCCTGGGGCGTTGCCCCAGGCTGGTATGACGGCGCGCCTTTGGCGCTTTCCGGGGAGGAAGCGCGAGGATCATTGGCAAGCGGGTCCTTCGCTGCGCTCAGGATGACAAGGAGAGAAGCTGGTCCTTCGCTGCGCTCAGGATGACAAAAAGAGAAGCGGGTCCTTCGCTGCGCTCAGGATGACAAGGAGAGAAGCGGGTCCTTCGCTGCGCTCAGGATGACAAGGAGAGAAGCGGGTCCTTCGCTGCGCTCAGGATGACAAGGAGAGAAGCGGGTCCTTCACTTCGTTCAGGATGACAAGGAGAGAAGCGGGTCCTTCGCTGCGCTCAGGATGACAAAGAGTATGTTTGGAGCTTAGCGGCGGATTAGGCGGAGGGGGACGCCGGTTTTTGGGCGGAGGTTGATGGAGGCCTGGAGCGGTAGTTTTGCGGGGGCTCCGGGGGCTTGTTCGAGGCGCCAGTCGCGGGCGATGGTGGCTAGGGTGAAGACGCCTTCCATCCAGGCGAGGGCTTCGCCGATGCACTGGCGCGGTCCTCCGCCGAAGGGGAAGTAGGCGTAGCGGGGGCGTTTGTTTTCTTCGGCGAAACGGAGCGGGTTGAAGCGCTCGGGATCGTCCCAGAAGCGTGGATCGCGATGGACGACGATCTGCGGGGCGAGGAGTGTGGCTTTGGGCGGAATGGTGAAGCCGTGGAAGTCGTAGGGCTCGGGGCCGGCGCTACGGCCGATGACCCAGACAGTGGGGAAGAGGCGCATGACCTCGGCGAAGACCATGTAGGCGTATTTGAGGCTGGGGTAGTCGGCGGCCTGGGGACGGCGCGCGCCGAGGACTTGGACGGCCTCGGCGTGGAGGGCTTCCTGAACTTGGGGGTGGCGGGCGAGCGTGTCCATGGCGAAGCTGAGAACGTTGGCGGTGGTTTCGTGGCCGGCGAGGATTATTGTGAGGCACTCGTCGCGGACGAGTTTGTCGGACATTCTCCGTTGGCCGACTGGGAGTTGCGCGTCTTCGCCGGTGGCCCCGTCGTCGGTGGCTTCCAGCAGCATGGAGAGGAGGTCGCCGCGGTCGCCGGGCGATTTGCGGCGCTCGGCGATCATGCCGTAGAGGATGCTGTCGAGGCGGTCCATGCCCTGGCGGATGCGCAGCATGGGGCCGAAGGGGATGTTTTGCAGGGTTTCTAGCCATTTCTCTGGGATCCAGGCGGGGGGCGGGGGCGCGCCGCGCATGGCGCTGAAGGCGTCGGTGATGGCGAGGGCTTCGGCTTCGTTGTCGATGTCGAAGAGGGTTTTGCCAACGATGCGGAGGGCGATGAGGAGCATTTCCGGGTGCAGGTCGCGGATGCCGGGCTGCCAGCGGCCGGTGACTTCGGCGGCGAAGTGGGCGATGGCGTCGGCGTAGGCCGCGATGCGCTGGCGGTGGAAGGCGGGCGCGGCCATGCGGCGCTGGCGCATGTGGAGGGGCTCTTCGCTGGTGAGCAGGCCGTCGCCGAGGAAGCCGCGGGCGCGCTGCATGATGAGCACGCGTCGGTTGCGTTTTTCGTGGTCGGTGAGCAGTTCCTGGATGAGGGTGGGGTGGTTGAACTGGAAGACGTGTCCGTCGAGGCCGCGAAAGTGGACGAGGTCGCCGTAGCGCTGGGCGTTTTCGGCGAGGGTGTCGATGGGATTCTGCCAGAGGGGTTTGGCGGTGAGCAGGCGGGGCCAGAGATGGGGTCCGGGAGGGTAGGGCGAACGGGGATTGGAGAGAATGCGGGGTGCGGCGGGATTGAGACTGGTTGGGGTGGTAGTCGCCATGTGGCAATGGTACGGCTTTCGAGCAAGCGCGGGGGTTGAAGCGGGCGGGTGATGTTTGGCGCGGTAAAAACGCGGGAAATCAGCCGCGGACGGAGATGCCGGAGAAGGAGAGGACGGCGAGTCCGCGGACGGGTTGGCCGAAGGAGCGCGCGGGCTCGAAGACGCTGGAGAGGAGGAGATTTTCGACTTCGGCGCGGGTTTCTGGGTCGGTGGGGCCGCTGACGATGCGGTAGTCGTAGACGCGGCCGGAGCCGTTGACGTAGGCCTCGACGACGACGGGGCCGTTGACGGTGCCGATCTGGGCGACGCCGGAGGAGGCATCGGAGTTGTAGAGGAGCCTGGGGGCGGTGGCCGCGCCGAGGGGTTCATCCTGGGCGGCGGCGTGCTCGGGGTGGGCGAACATGCCGACGAAGAGGCCGACGGTGCCGAGGAGCAGGACGGCGCTGGCGAAGCCTGCGGAGAGCTGCAGGACGAAGGGGCCGAGGGAGTTGCGCCAGGCAAGTCGCCAGGTGGCGACGCGGCCGGCGAGGCGGGTGCGGTCGCGCTGGGCGCGCTCCTGAGAGATGGCGACGCGGATGCGGAGGAGGAGGTCTTCTGGCTCGCGGGCGGCTCCGGCGACAGGGCCAAGGGTGGCGAGGGCGCGCAACATGCGCTGTTCGCCCTCGAAGGCGGCTGAGCAACGGGCGCAGGTTTTCACATGCTTGTCGACGCGCTGCATTTCTCGGCCGGTGAGGCGGCTGTCGAGATATTCGGTGAAGCGGGCGCGGATGGCGGCGCAACTGGGGGCGGCGATTTTGGGGAAGAGGGAGATCATCGCGCCTCCTCGCCGTGCAGGTTGTTGAGAGATGCGGTGCGGCGGGCGTCGGCTGAGGTGTTGCGGGCGTCGGCGTCGGCGAGCAGGAGCTTGCGCAGGCAGGCGCGTCCGCGGACGAGGCGGGACTTGACGGTGCCAAGGTTGACGCCGAGCATTTCGGCCACTTCCTCGTAGACGAAGCCTTCAATGTCGCGGAGGATGAGGGTGGTGCGGAAGGGTTCGGGGACGTTCCGGAGGGCGGATTCGACGCGCTCGCGGGCCTCGGCGTGGGTGGCCATTTCGTAGGGGGATTCGCCGGGGTCGGCGAGCATTTCTTTGAGGCGGGCGGGTTCGCCGCTTTCGCAGTCGACGGTTTCGAGCTCGATGGTGACTTCCTGCTGCTTGTGGCGGCTCCACCAGCGGCGCTGGTTGAGGCCCTCATGCAGGGCGATGCGGTAGATCCAGGTGCGCAGGGAGGAGTCGGAGTGGAAGGAGCCGATGTGGCGGAAGATTTTGACGAAGACTTCCTGGGTGAGGTCGGCGGCGTCGGCTGGGTCGCGGACGGTGCGGGCGAGGAGGCTGTAGATGGGCTGGTGGTAGCGGGCGATGAGCCAAGAGAAGGCTTCTTCGGAGCCAGCCTGAAGCTCGGCGACGAGGGTGGCCTCTTTGGCGTGAAGCGAGAGCGCGCTGGCTAGATTGCCCAAGGTGATGTCCGCCTGCAAGTGCTTACCCCTCTCACATTACCCTATGCGGCAGCGATTTGGCATCGGAATTGCCGGTTTGCCGATTCGATGCGACGCAAAAACCTGCGTACAGAGGACGGGTTGGAAGCTGCGCCTCTGTTCGTTTAGACACCGGGACGGTGGGTAAGTGTTCCCGGCGGGGTATGGGCAGGGTTTCGCCGCGCGCGGAGGTTGGGAGGAATCGCGGCGCGAGTGGCGCCGGTTTGACGAATCGGGCCGGAGCGGCGAAAATAGGGAAGTTGTCCCCACCGAGACGTGGGCCTGTGGCGCAGCTGGGAGCGCGCTTCCATGGCATGGAAGAGGTCATCGGTTCGATCCCGATCAGGTCCACCAAATTTTTCGACAATTTCGACAGGGCAGGCGTTTACGGGCAGAGCGTTTCTGTCACGGTTTGCGCCGTGACCCCGGTTTTGCCGCTATTGTCGAGGGTTTCCATCCCTGTGCGCTTGGCTTCCATGCGAACGAGGCCGTACTGTTCCAGCATCTCTCTGCCGACGTGTCCGGCAATCGCCATGATGGCGGATACCGCGCCATTCGTAGCAGGAGACGTAATGGCGCAGTGCCTCAGATCGTGGAACCGGAAGCCAGGAAGCTCGGCCTTCTTATTCGTAGACCGCCATGCCCTCCGCCAGCTATCGATTTGCCGTGCAGGGTCGTAGCCGGAGTCGTAGCCGGATAGGTTCTAGCCGGCAACCTTGGAGTCGTTTCCTTTGAACTTCGGGACGAATGCGGCGAAGACGCAGTGCGCCGGCTCAGCCGTACTGCCATCGTTCGCCCGTCAGCATCTCTGGCGGTGGCCCAAACGAGCGAGTCGCAGGAAGCGGCCGCGATGGCTTTCAACCGATGCGGCAATCGCTTTAGGATGGCCGGCGCGATGGGGGTCAACATTGGCAAGACACGGGCTACGGCACGATGCATGGGAACGCCGACGGTGATGATTGCGATGCCTGCCGCTCGGGCAAAGGAGCATGACGGCTGCTGAAGGAACTCGGTTTGCATACGCGGGCCGCCAGCCGCCGCCGCGAGCGCTAGAGCTTTTGGACCTGAAAACCATCCTGCGCGAGAAGCGCGATGACGCCGTCCGGTCCGACATAGTGGCCGGCGCCGATGGCGACGAACGACGTACCCTCACCCTTGATCAAATCCTCGATGCGCTGAGCGAAGTAACGATTCCGCTTGGCGATGAGCACTTCATAGATTTCTGGGTGCTCGATGCGCCATTGCCGATCGACGATGCTGTCTAGCCGCTCTTGATCGCCCTGGAACCAGGCATCGACGAGTTGCTTGAACTGCGCTTGCCCTTTGGCGAAGTCGTCGATCGTTAGATTGAGGTAGTCGAGTTCGGTTTTCGGCGGCAGATCGGCGAAGAAATGAAACTGCTGCGACAGGGTCTCAAAACCTGCGACTTGCCGCTGACGTTTCTTGAACTCGGCGGTCAGGATCGACTCGACGCCGCTGTTGGAGTCCGCTCCGGATTGCAACAGCGGCGCGACGCCCAGGGTGAGTGCGGCGAACCATGGGCGCATCGGCTCGAGCAGGGCTTCACTCATGTTGAAGGTCTTTGCTTCGGTATCGAGTTTGGCGAGCTGCTCCTTGCTGAGCTTGGAGGACAGCGGGTGGGCGGCGTCGATTCCGAGTTCCATGAGGATGGGCTGCGCAATCTTGGGGTCGTCCGCGCCGGTGACCTCAAGCCACAGGGTTTGGCTCGATTCGACTGCCGCGTTGAGTTGCGGTGTGCGCCATTGACGGTCTTTCGGGAGCAAATGCACACTGCCGAAGAGGTAAACCGTGGACTGCGGACCTTTGACGACCCAGAGGGCAGGGTGGCCGGCACTCTGAGTTTGGTCCTGCATGGAGGATGGGGTTGGAGTTTGGGCTGGGGTTTGGATGGAGCAGCCGAGGATCGCGACGGGAAGCAGGGTGAAGGCGAAAATCAGGCGCAGTTTGCTCATAACACGTCTCCTTGGAGTGTTTGGGGTGGAAGTTGGATTGGACGGGGGGGCGGTTGTAACGCGAGGTTCACTCGCGCCGCGCGGTGCGCACCGAGACGAGCGCGCCGGCGAAGATGTATAGCAGCATCATGTCCAGCAGCAGGTCCCAGGCCGAGACCGGCTTTACGAGGCTCATGTGTTCGGCGGCGGCCCATAGGAAGAGGCCGCCCTGACCGACTGCGAATGTCAACGCGGCGGTTGTGGCCATCGCGCTGCGGATAAACTCGTCGGAGACTCGCCAGAGGCGGACGTTGTAAACCGTCTGCACGGCGAAGAGCAGCGCGATGCCGGCGAAGGAAAGTTCGCGTTGTTGCGAATTGTGGGAGAAGAGACGCGCCGCGAAGATTGGGAGTGCCAGGAGAACTCCGGCAAGCGCCATCACTACGGCTTGATAGACGCAACTGCGCACTTCGTCGTCGCTGGCCGGCGTTTCCGCCGCGTTGCCTTCGAGAATGCGCGCCAGTCTCATGCGGTTGCTCGCAATCCAAAGAAACAGGACGGCCGACCCGATGTAGAAGGCGGCCAGGCTGAGCGCGGTTACATCGGCGCCGCTGGCCTGCGTTGCTGGGTGAGCGTGCTTGATGAGTTTGCCGATGGCAAAGCCGAGGCCGGCTCCGGTTGCCATACCCGCGATTAGCAATGCGGCGAACCTCCACCGCCACTTGTTCTTCTTTCCAGAGGATTGCATCGTCATCGCTCCTTCCGCCGTCATTGCTTTTCTCCTTGTGAAGCGTTTCTTTCCGGTTCGAAAATCTGTTCAATCGTCATCTCGAAAAGAGCGGCCATCTTGAACGCGAGATCGAGGCTGGGGTCGTGCTTTTCGGTTTCGATTGCGTTGATGGCCTGGCGCGAGACACCCAGCCGTTGGGAGAGTTCTCCCTGGCTCCATTGGCGTTCGGCGCGCAGCACTCGCAATTTGTTCTTCATCTGGGGGAGCTTTCCTTTTTCTGGCACGCCGCCTCCCGATCGTATGAGGCAGGGGATGGCTTCCAGCGATCCACGCAGGATCGCACGGTCTGTTCGGCGAAGTAGCCTCCGCCGGTGAAGAGTAGCCAGGCCAGTCCCGCATCGGCGGCCGCGCTGGCCCAACGGCTCCCCTTGGGTGCCAGAATCCAGACGACGATGGCGAGCCAAGCTAGCGAGCTGAACAGGAGACAGAGGAAATGGATCGTGTCGCGGGACCGTGGACCGGGCGTGGTCGCGGTTTCGGTCGTAGCCGATAGTGTTTCGGTTGAGGGGATATCGATCATGGTCTCCTCCTTCTGTCATGTGCTCATGACATGGTGTAAGGTAATCATGACAAATCGCGAGGATTGTGTCAATAGAACCTGACATTTTTTGTTCGCGATTTACTTTCCGGTGCCGATCGCCATTGCGGATACGGTGCGCAGGATGAGCCTCATGTTCGTTGTTCCCCGTTATCGAGAGACTGCGAGCGGTGGCTGGACGCCCGTCCTTGGGCTTTTGCGGCATGCGATGGCGTGGAGGAGTTGGCCGGTTCGTTCCGGATCGAGTCCAGCGAGTCTTTTCAACCAATTCGACGGCGGGAGCGGACCGGGGCCGGCCGGCGATACTCATCTTCCGGGCGATCGGTCAGGAGAGTCCCCGGAGGTATTTTGCACCTTGGAAGGCGATATCTTCCGGAGTTACGGTCAAGTCTCCCCACAGCGCGCCCAGGCAATCCGGTTCGTCCGCGGAGTAGCCGAAGCCCTCGATCAACAGGCGGCCGTTGTATGCGATGGTCCGCAGGGAAGCGAGGATCGAGGGGAAGCCGACGTGTCCTGAGCCTACGAGTCCACGATCGTTTTCGCTGATGTGAAGGTGCTTGAGTCTTGGTCCCAGCGATGTGACCGCGTTGGCGATGTCTTTCTCCTCGATATTGGCGTGGAAGGTGTCGAGGGTGACGCCTATGCGCGGATGATCGATGGCGTCGCATAGGTCGCGGGCTTCCGCGGCGGTGTTGAGAAAGAAGGTCTCGGAGCGATTGACGGGTTCGATGGCCAGGGTTATGTCGTGGCTTTCGAGCGCGTGGCCGAGCGACTGGAAGCCCTCGATGGCCCAGTTCCATTCTTCCGCGGTGCGCCGCCGGCCGGGAAGGTAGCCGATCGGCGCGTAGACTGGTCCGCAGATCAGATGCGCTCCCATGGCGGCCGCCGTCTCGATGCATCGCATGAGATGGCGGCGCGCGCGCTCTCGCGTCTCCGCGCCGGGTGCGATCGGGTTGGCCTCGGCGGGCAGGATGGCGCAGACGGAAACTTCCAGATCGTTGGCCTCGAAGGCGCGGCGGATTTCGCCGGCGGGAAGTTTCGCGGGGTCGAACATGCCGACTTCGAGGCTGGTCAGACCGTGTTCCCGGAGGGACGGCAAGATGCTGAGGTGCTTTGCCGTGAATGCGGTGGTCCAGGCAAACGCGCTGACTCCGATTTGCATGCAACTCTCCGAAGTGGGTTGGTTGAGCCGGACGGGAGTGAGCGTGACGCGTCCGGCTTGCGGCGGGGTTAGGGAATTGGAACGAGACTGAGGTTGCGGATGCGCGCGGATTCGCTTCCTGTGGGCGTGCCGGTGGCATAGAAGGCGATCCCTCGGCTCGTGTCCGAGGGGTAGATGAGGTTGGTGAGGACGGTTTCGCCGTCCTCGGCGAAGACTTCGATCGAGTTGCGGTCGACGACGATTTCGAGTGTGACGGTCTTTGCGTCCGGATGCTTGAGGGGTGCGGCGGTGCGGGTGGGGAAATCCGGTGAAAACGAGACGAGGCCCGACCGTGCGCGGTCTACGAAGACTTGGCCCTTGGCGCGATCGATGCCGACGACGGTTTCTTCGGCGGCCGGCTCGCCCGGCTTGAGGGAGCTTCTGCGCAGGCGCACGCCGGTTTCGGCGGCCGCGCCGGGCTCGAAGGTTGCGCGCAGGGCGTAGACGCCGTCTCCCGGCTCTTGACCGCCGAATTTGGAATTTGCCGCATCGACGGTGACCGCCGCGCTCGGGTGGAAGTTCGCGGACTGGGGCAGGACCGGCTCCTGGACCAGAACGAGCGGTCCGGCGGGGTTTCGCGCGTCTACCGGGCGCAGATCGATGCGGCGGGCCAGGGTCATTTCTCCGCGGCCGGGCAAGGTTGGGACCGCGCCGGCGTATTGCCAGTTGCCCATCCAGGCGATCCAGAGGCGATTTTCCTGGGCGGGGATGTTGGCGAACGAGGTGGAAGCGTAGAAGTCCTTGCCCCAATCGGCCCATTGGGTGGGCGAGCCGGGACGATCTTCCACAAAACGGGTGCCGTCGAACTGGCCGAGAAAGTATTGATTGCCGGAGCCGCCGGCGACGCCGCCGGGGTTGAGGTTGACGCTGAGGACCCAGTGGCTTCCGAGGCGATTTCCGTGGGCGTCGCGGACGTCGAGATACATCAGGTCCGGGCACTCCCAGACGCCGCCGGTGGCGCCGGCGGGTCCGAAGGTGCTGGCGGCCTTCCAGTGTTTGAGGTCGGGAGAGCGGAAAATCCGCACGAGGTGTTGATCGGAGAGGACGGCGGCCATGATCCAGCTTTGGCTTGGCTCATGCCAGAAGACTTTGGGATCGCGAAAGTTCTGGAGCGAGAGGTCGAGGACGGGATTGTTGTCGTACTTGGTCCAGGTCAAGCCTCCGTCGCGGCTGTAGGCGAGGTTCTGATTCTGACGTTCTTGTCCGTTGGGCTGCGAATCGCCGGTGTAGACGGCGACCAGGCAGCCCTTGGGGGAATCGCCGCAGAAGCCGCTGGTGTTTTTGCGATCCTCGACGACGGAGCCGCTGAAGATCGCGACGCCGCCGCTTTCCGGAATCGCGACGGGGAGCTTACGCCAATGGATCAGATCGCGGCTGGTGGCTTGGCCCCAACTCATGTGGCCCCACTGATCTCCGTAGGGATTGGACTGGTAGAAGAGGTGATAGACCCCGTTGAGCAGGATGGGGCCGTTGGGGTCGTTGTTCCAGAGGGGGCCGGCGTAGAAGTGGATGCGGGGTTTCCAGTCGCCGGTTGGCTTGTCGCCCTGCTTGTCCTGCTTGTCCCGCTTGTCCCGCTCATCCTGCCTGTCCTGAGCCGCCCCCAAAGCCGCTCCGAGCGCCCAGCACACGGCCGTCAACGCCAAGAATGCGGCGAAGCGCGAAGGGAAGCGGCGCGGCGGGTTTTCGCTTGGCGGGGCAAGTTGGCGCGCGAACGGGGGGTTTTCGAGCGACGGCGGCATCGGGTGCGATCTGCGGGCTTGTTTAGCTTTCATTCCTACTCCCTGGGGTTTGCGCCGTCCCAAAAAGGATGCGGCGGGAACTTCATGGCGTCTTTGCGGCGCGAGCTTTCTCCGCCAGTGCGCGTAGCTTTGCCAGAACATCGTGGGGCAACGGAGGCGTGGCCGAAGTCTGCCGCACCACGTAGCTGGAGAGCAGGTTCGCGACTTCCAGACACTCTTCCGGCGCCCAGCCTTCGATGACGCCGAAGAGCAGTCCGGCCGCGAAGGAATCGCCAGCTCCCACCGCGTGTACCTGCGCCTGATCGAGAGAGGAGTCGGGAAGGCGCAGATGCTTGCCTCCGCTGGCGAGCAGAGCGCCTTTCGATCCGCGCGTGATGGCGACCGCGTTCAGGGAGAACTCCCGGCAGAGACGATCCATTGTCGCAAAGATGGGGCCGGCTGGGTCTGCTTGCTCTTCCGATTCGGCGGGTAGGCCCACGAGCGCCGCGACCTCGGCCAGTTCCGCGTCGTTCATCTTGACGACGGTGGCCAGACGGAGACTCTCGGCGACGATCTCGGCGCTGTAGCCGGCTACGCCGCTGTTGGTGTTGCGGCGCAGGTTGACGTCGTACAAACGAGGACCCTTGACCTGCGCAACGAAACGCTGAATGCTGGACCGGGAAACGTCGGATCGCTGCGCGAGAGTGCCGAAGACGGCGGCGTCGCAGTTTCGGGCAAGTTCGAGATGGGTTTCGTCCAGTTCGATCGCATCCCATGCGACATCGGGTTGAATTTCAAAGCCCGCTCCGCCGCCCGATTCAAAGACCAGGGCGGTTCCGGTCGGCCGCTGGACTTCGGCGAGAAAACGCGAGGTCATTCCGGCCGCCGCCATGGTGGAACGGATGTGCCGTCCCCAGGGATCTACGCCGACGGCGCTCAGAAATATGCCCTCTCCCATCGAGAGCGCCTGCAAGAGCTGGTGGATGTGGAAGATGACGTTGAAGGGCGCGCCGCCGACGGTGGCTTGCCCGTTCTCGAACAGGTCCATCAGGACTTCGCCGATTCCCGCGACAGAACGATTGGAAGGCATGGCGAGGCTCTCCTGAGAAAGTCGTTCCGGGCTGGCCAAATGGCAGCCCGGAACGCTACATCGCGTTGGCGAATCGGCTCAGAAGTGGATGTTGGCGCTGAACTGGAGGGTGCGCGCCTGGCCTACGCCGGTGGTTTTTCCGAAGTTTCCCCCAGCATCGGCAAGGTTGGTGTCCCAGCCCTGCAGGTTCTTCACGTTGAAGATGTTGTAGAAGTCCATCTTGATTTGCAGATTGTTCTTCTCTTGGCCGAACCAGGGGATGTTGGTGTTTTTGGCCAGGCCGCCGTCGGTTTGGTCGAATCCGGGTCCGGTGAAGGTGTTGCGGCCTCCATTGCCCTCGTGTCCGAGCGGAATGCCGTGAACGTCCACGGGGAGTGGGAACTGCGAGGCGGCAAAGGTTCCGTTCCGGAACTGCGACTTGCTGTAGCCCTTGAACTTGGTGCCGGCGATGGGGCGGTTGGGATAGTCGTAGAACTGCCCGTCGAGGTTGAAGTCGTCCTCCATGTTGGTGGTATAGACCGAGGCCGGGAAGCCCTTGAGGAAGGTGCTCAGAGCGCTGATCTCCCAACCGCCTACGGCGTTCTTCCAGAAGGCGTTGGACACAAAGGGTGTGGGAATCTTCCAGAAGCCGTTCCATGAGAGCTGCTGCGGCACGTTCTGGCTGGAGACGCCACGCTGAGCGGCAATGTTGTAGGCATCGACGACGATCGAGGTCTCCGCGCCCTTGTCCACGCCGGGAACGGTGCTGACGGTGTCGATAGTCTTTTCCACGGTGTAGGCGACCTGGAAGCTATAGCCCTTGGAAAACTGCTTGCGGATGTAGGTGGTGAAGCCGTTGTAGCTGGAACCGGCGCGGTTGGTGCTGTAGTCGATTCCGCCGAAGTAGGGGTTGGGCAGGTTGGCCTGGATGAGGGTCTGGGTGTAGCCGTTGGTCGTAGGGTTGTAGGCGATCGAGTCGTAGCCGGTGATGCGATTCATGTTGGTGTCGAAATATTCGTGGATCGACAGGGCGTGAATGCCATCGGCTTCGACCAGCCAGTTGGAGTGGAAGGTGTGCTGAACGCCGAAGAAGAGATTCTCCGCGTAGGCCATTTTGAGATGCGGGTCGGGACCTCCGATGCCGGTGTTGGAGCCGAAGCCGCCGCGGGCGTTGATGGGGGGCAGGACGGAGGTCAACGAGGAGGGCAGCGGGCAGTTGTAGGGGAAGGTTGCCGAGGCGCAAAGGCCGAAGGCTGGCGGCTGCGGCGATGTGGGGTTATGGACGCTGGCGGTGAAGTTGTAGTCGATGGGCGGATTGCCGGTTTCCGTATCGCTCCAGTTGTGGTTGCCGCCGCGGTCGAAGAAGATGCCGTAGCCGCCGCGCACCGACCAGTTGCGCAACCCGAAAGGCTGCCAGGCAAAGCCGAGCCGAGGCGCGAAGTAGGTCTTCTTCAGGTCGATGAAGGGGCGCCGCTTGCCGGTTTCCGGCTGCAGGCCGACGGAGATTCCTTCGATCTGCTGTAGAAGCGTGCCGGTGGTGGGCACGTTGAGGGTGGCCAGAGTGCCGTGCCCTTCGGAGGGGTTCGAGAGGGCATCCCAACGGAGTCCGGCGTTGATGGAGAGGTCCTTGCGCGCCTTCCAGTCGTCCTGGATGTAGGCTCCGTAGGTGCTGTCGCGGTAGTAGCGATTGTTGTTGGCCACGCCGCCGGTGGTTGGATCGAAGGAGACGGTGCCGTACTCATCCACCTTGTCGGTCGCAAAGTCGAAGACATTGTCGAAGGAGTACGACTGCTGGCGGTTGTCGGGAACGGTGAACGGCGCGTAGTCCTCGTTGTGGAACCACTCGAAGCCGGTCTTGAGCGCGTGCTTGCCGCGGACGATCGAAACCATGTCCCGCCAGTGGAAGTCGTTTTGGGCAAAACCAACCGGGGCGAAGCCGTCGCCGAAGCCGAGCAGGGTGTTGACGCCTACCGGGAGCAGGTTGCAGTACTTGCAGGGAATCACGACCGAGGTGCGGGTGTAGCCGAAGGCGTCTTCGTTGACGATGGAGGGCGAGAAGACGTGGGTGTAGTTGACCGCGCCGAACCACGCATCCTGGGGGAAGTTGATATCGAAGGCCTGGCGGGGGCTGGTATCCCAGGGTCCCAGAAGATGCGTCTTGTACATGTTGGCGTAAACGCGGTCCTTGGCGAAGTTCTGGTCCACGCGGCCGTTGAACTGGTAGCCGTTGTGGATGGAGATGCTGGTGGCGTTGGCGTTTTCAAAGACATCGAGATTGCAGGGGATGCCGCCCGGAGCGACCTGGTTGGGGTCTGTGGCGGTGTTCGAGCAGTTTGTTTCGGGCGAGGGGTAATAGTTGAGAATGCTTTGAATCTGCGCGGCGGTTTGCGTGAAGTTTGCGCTGCCGCTGGTGGTCACCGGGTAGTCGGTCAACAGGGTTGTGGCAAAGTTGTTTGGCAGGTTGGCTTTCATCCAGGAGGTGAAGGACGGAGCTTCAAAGGTGGTAGGCCCGGCGCTCGAGGTGGAGGAGACCACCTGATCGTAGCTGCCGAAGAAGAAGGTTTTGTCCCTGACGATCGGACCGCCGAGCGAGCCGCCGAACTCGTCGCGGTGGTAGGGAGTGATGTAGCCGTTGAGTGGATCGTCGTAATTCTGATAGATGGTGCGGGCGGTCAGCTTGCTGCTCTGGTAGTCCCAAAAGGCGGAGCCGTGGACGGTGTTGCTGCCGGACTTGGTGGTGATCTGGGTCACCAGGCTGGCGGCTTTGCCGAACTGCGCGGAGTAGTCGTTGGTGGAAACGACCACCTCCTGGACGGAGTCTGGATTGGGGACCAGCTTGGCGTCGCCGCCGGAGGGCGAGTCGTCGAGTGAGATGCCGTCCAGCAGGTAGGTGTTGCTGTGGTTGGGGGCGCCGTTGGCGACGATGGCCGGAGTGGTGGTGGCGAAAAAGATGTCGGTATTGGAGGAAGGGGAGCCCATCAGGCCGGTTCCGGTAACGCCCGGTGCCTGGTTGGTGACGTTGTAGATGTTGCGGCCCTGCAGCGGCAGTTCCTCGACCTGCTGCTGGGTGATGACGGTGCCGACCTTGGCCTCATCGGTGTCGACGGCGATCTGATCGGCATCGACGACGACGTTGGTGGTGTCGGACTTGGGCTTCAGGGTGAGGGGAACGGTTCTGGTCTGCTCGGCGGTAAGGGTGATGTTGGCCACCGTCTCGGTGGCGAAGCCGGCTACGGTGACCGTTAGCCGGTAGCTGCCGGGTCCGAGCGAGGGGAACTTGTAGAAACCGGCGCCGTTAGCGGCGATGGTGGTGGAAACGCCGGTGGTCTCACCTGTCAATACAACGGAAGCGCCGGGGACCACCGCACCCGAGCTGTCGGTCACTGTGCCCTCGATGGAACTGCTGAATTGCGCGAATGCCGATGCCGAAAACAGCACCAACGCGATCAGAAGCCCCCAATAATTCGCCATTCTCTTGTTCATGTCGTCTCCTTCCATGGCCCCAATGAGCGTTCCGATCCGGTCTCGTTTTCAGAACATGGAGGAGACTAGATGAAAATTGGAATGATTGTCAACAAAAAGATTGGCAATTATCTCAGTATTTTGGATTAACCTGTCTTTACAAGATGATCTGTGGTGCCAGGATTGGGTGAAGAAGCGATTTGACACTCCTGGATTCGCCCCTTAGACTCAGGGCAAGATTTGCCGCGCTTCCTAGCTCCGCACCAATTTGGCGAGCCATAAGTGATTGAAAGCAAAGTGTTTTATTCTTAGCTTCCCGATTGGGGTCCGGGCCCTGGCGAAATCGGAAGCGTAAGGAAAAGGAGGACGATGTCCAACCCGATGCACATCGACGACGCTGGGGACGGCCCCAAGTACAAGCGGATTTATCAGAAGCTCCGGGACCTGCTTGCCGGCGGTGTTTACGCGGAAGGTGACAAGTTGCCCAGCGAAAACGATCTGGTGGAGAAGTTTGGCGCCAGCCGGCCTACCGTTCGCCGCGCGCTGGCTCAGTTGGAGACGGAGGGATTTGTCGAGAAGAAAATGGGTTCGGGAACGGTGGTTTCCCAGCGGGCCAATCATAAGAATCTGGTTTTTGGGCTTCTGATTCCCGAACTGGGAATGACGGAGATCTTCGAGCCGATCTGCCAGGGCATTTCCCAGGCGCGCATCGGCACCCATCACGATCTGCTTTGGGGGCCGACGTTGATCCCCGGCGGATCGAAGGAGAGCCAGGCGGAGAGTCTCTGCCGCTACTACATCGAACGCAAGGTCGCCGGGGTTTTTTTTGCGCCGATGGAGCATTTCGAGGGCCGGGATGAGGTGAACCTGCAAATTGTGCGGGCCCTGGACGAGGCGCAGATTCCGGTGGTGCTTCTCGACCGGGACATTGTGATTTTTCCGGATCGCAGCAAGTACGACGTGATTGGGATCGACAACCGGCGCGCCGGCTATATTCTTACCGAGCATCTGTTGCTTACGGGCGCAAAGCGTGTGGCATTTCTGGCGCGCCCGTTTTCGGCGCATACGGTGGATATCCGGCTGGTTGGCTATCGGGAGGCGATCGTGGCGCACCAGGGCGATCAGGCGGTGTCTCTGATCAAATGGGCCGATCCTTCGGATGCGGCCGCGATCCGGGATTTTCTGGAGCGGGCGCAACCGGACGCGATCATCTGCGCCAACGACTATACGGCGGCGCAACTGATGATTACGCTCAACGACTTCGGCATCCAGGTTCCGGCGCACATCCGGATCGCGGGGCTGGACGACGTGAAGTACGCCAAGCTGCTGCAGACTCCGCTGACGACGATTCATCAGCCCTGCCAGGAGATCGGTTCCTCCGCGTTGCTGGCCATGCTGGACCGGATCGCCCGCCCCACGGCGCCCTCGCGGGACGTGCGGGTGAATTTTCAACTGAAGGTGCGCCGGTCGACCGATCCGAGCGTTCCGGTTCGAGTGGATGCTCGCGGCTCCGGGGCGGCCGCGCTCGCGATCGGGGGCTACGCGGCTCAGTCGAACGAGCCCCAATCGCCTTCGACGGCCGCCTTCTGCGCCATTCGAACGGACAGTCTGTGACGATGCCGATGCTCAACCATGCGCGGAGGGCGATGGCGCCAGGGCGTTGGATGCGGCTGGCGCTTCTGGGCGGACTGCTGGCCTTTGCCGGTCAAGCGCCTGGCCAAACCGTTGACGGCCGGGGAAGCGACTACGCCCACGCGGAGGCGCTGGTGCGCAGCCACCGGTGGGACGAAGGGCTGGCGGTCCTGGAGCCGCTGATCGCGAGCGAGCCTCGCAATGCCAAGGCGCTGAACCTGGCCGGACTCGCCTGGACCGGCAAAGGCGACATTGCCCGGGCGGAGAAGTACTTCGAGAGGACGCTTGCGGTGGATCCGCAATTCGTTCCGGCGCTGAAGAATTTCGGCATCGACGAGTTCCAGTCGGGACAATTCGCATCCGCCGAGAAGCACCTGCTTGCCGCTCTGAAGCAAGCTCCCGGCGACCCGGTCGTGAACCTCTTCCTGGGTCGGATCGATTACCGGAAGCAACGATTCCAACTTGCGGCCGAGCGGCTGAGCGAGGCTGGCGGCCTGGTTCTGCGCGACCCGAAGCTGAGCGCCGAACTGGCGGTGAGCTATCTGCGCAACGGAGAAGCGCCGCGCGCCCGGGAACTTCTGAAGGGAATCGACCCGCCGTCTCTCGGCGTCGAAGCTCAGCTGGCGTTGGGAATCTCTCTGGCGCAGGGGGAGATGGCCGCGCAGGCGGTTCCCTATCTTCAGGCCGCGTTCCACAGCCTGCCGGGCTCCTACGACGCTGGCTTCGACCTGGCCCTGACCGCGCTGCAGGCCAAGGACTACGCCACGGCCGTCAGGGCGGCAGAAACCCTCGTCGAGAACGGCCACGACACCTCTGAACTGGAGAATATTCTTGCCGGGGCGCAGGAATCGCAGGGTCAAACCCAGAAGGCTGTCGATGCGTACCGCAGAGCGATTGCGCTCGACCCCAGCGACGAGGACAACTACCTCGATTTCACCTCGCTGTGCCTCGATCACCGGGCATTCGACGATGGGATGAAGGTGATCGCGGTGGGACTGGAGGCGCGCCCCAAATCGGAGCGGCTGACCTTCATGCGCGGCATTCTCTACGCCATGCAGGATCACTTCGAGCTGGCCGAAAAGGACTTTGAGCAGGCCTCGTTGCTGGCCCCGCAGAGCGATTTCGGAGACGTGGGGCTGGGCGTCACGTATCTGGAAATCGGCAACTCGGACAAGGCGATTCAGATCCTGCGGGAGCGCCTTCGCCAGAAACCGGACGACGCCAACCTGCTGTATCTGCTGGGAGAAGGATTGCTTCGCTCGGGGGCGTCGCCCGGCCAGCCAGCCTACGCGGAGGCGCAGAACGCGCTCGAGAAATCCGTGCGTCTCAATCCAAGACTTTGCCTCGCCCATGTTTCGCTCGGCACCATCTATCTGGATGAGGACCGGGTGGCGGAGGCGGCCGCGCAGTTTGAGCAGGCGCGCGCGATCGACCCTTCCGAAAAGTCCGCGTACTCGCATCTTGCGGTCGCCTATCGGCGGTTGAACGAGCCGGAGAAGGCCAAAGCGATGCTCGCCGAGTTGAAGCAGGTGCTCGATGAGCAGAGAGCCGGCATGCGCGTCCAGGTTAGGTCTCCGGCGGAAGCAAAGACGGTCGATGCGACGGATGGGAAGCAGCCCTAACGGCCGTAAAACCACCGATCAGGAGGGGTGGGCGAGGCGCCGCCCGGCATTTCCCTGCCGGCGACGCCGCAAGAACCCCTGGCGCCCTTGCGACAGAGCGGAGGACATTTTTGCCGCTTGCCGCGACTCGGCGAAAAACCTCCATGCCCGCGTTCATTTCGCGCCGGCGCATTAGCCCGTCGTCCAGCCGGCGGAGCGCGTCGAGCCATGGCGCCGGTGTTAGATCGAGGAGACTTATCTCGATTCGTAACTTACCGCCAGACAGCAATTCGCTAAGTGGGTAATATGGCTCCGCGGTACTTTCCGGTTACAAACTGCCCCGCCGCGTTGTTTGCCGATGCGATTTGAGCCGTTGGCGCGGGTTTTTAGCAAAGCGGAGACATTCTTGTTGACAGCGGCGCGCTCGGGGATATAAACCAAGGTTGGCCGTTGTTCCGCCGCAGCCGAAAGCCTCCGGAACGGCCAATCCCCCCATTGAAACTTCGGTGCTGAAGCGGGTTACCCGCGAGGAAACGCGCGGATTGGCAATGGCGTTCGTTCCGATAGTAGTATCCGTTTGAGGAGTCATCATGCAGTTCCGTATTCGATTTGGCGTTTCCGCGATGAAGGCAATGTGCTCCCTTGCCGTCTGTATGGCTTTTTCGATAGCTCCAGCAGCTTTCTGCCAGAGTCAGACTTCGATTCAACTCTTCGGCCCGGTCGACCAGAGACTTTCCTCCTCCAACACGGGATACGGCGCGAATGCGGTTTACTTCAACACCACCAATTTGAACCTGACTTGCCCGGCGAACCCGACCGGGATTCTTTCCTCGACCGCGGACGGCACTGGAAACCTACTGGTCGATAACAATATCAATGTCACGGTTACCTCTGGAGGTACCGTCACCGGCCCGACCAATGTTTGCGTCGGGGGCGCGCTGGGCAGCCCGATCAGCAGCACGTTCTCGAACTGCTTCGACAACGCCTATACGGCCACCGGGAACTCCGGAGTGCTGCTGGGCCTCGATCCCGACAATTTCGTGTCGACGTATGGCATCCCGCCGATCGGCATCGGCTCTTTGCTCGTTGCCGGCCCGCAACAGGTGCAGATCGGGTTGCAGGATGAGGGCAGCGGGCCGGGGTTTGTGCTGGCGAGCTCCTCCCTGTATTTGATCACCAACTGCACTCAGGGCGGCGTCACGGGGCCGGCGCTGGTGAATGGCAATCCCATCTCCGGGACCACGCCTACGCCGCAGCAGTTGACGCAAACTTTCAATTTCAACTCCGGCGACTCGCAACAGATCGGCTTTGTGTACGACCTGAGCACGGCCCAGACCGTGGGCAGCCTGACCATCAACGACGGCACCATTCCTCAGGTCTCCGATTCCCCGATCGATCCTTCGACATTCCAGTCGATTTACGTTCCGGGCACCTCGTTTGCGACCTCGAACTGCCTGATTCACTCGGGCGAGCTGCTGCCGAATGGTTCGCCGGCCTGCAAGCTGTTTACGCTCCAATGCGCCGTGGGCACGGGCGCGAAGGCGACCGGCGCGCAGTGCCCGGTTTCGACGGTCAACAATGAGATATTCCAGGATGTTTTTAGCGGTCCGGGCTTCACGCTATCGGATATTCCCACGCCGAACGGTCCTACCTTCCACGAAGGCATTGGATTGCTGATGGCCAGCGACACCTGGCCGGGCGGCGCCTGCGCGTTCGATCCGGAAGCCGATCTTGGCAATCTCAACTGCCCGCAGAATCTGCTGACCAGCTTCGTCAGCAACACCGCGGCGAGCAGCCCGGCGCTGCGCAAGTCCAGCCTCAAGGTGGGAGCTTTGTCCTCGTCCGGGGCTGGCTCGAAGCTGGCCATTCATCCGGACTCCGCCGGCGTCTCGACGGGGGTGGGAAGCAGCATCAGCACCGGCAGCACCACGCGGCCGAATTCGACCTTCGTTACCGTCGCGGGCGTTCCCGAAGACCTGACCACGGCGACCGTGGCCGGCCAGCAGCCGGGTTACTGGATCAACAGCACGACGGCCAACGTGACGCTATCGAGCCAGCCGCCGAATCTGAGCCTAACCACGCTTCCGGGGGCGGCCAGCTTTGTGCCCTCGCCGATCCAGAGCATCACCTATGGCGTATCCCCGGCCAGCAGCGTTCCCCCGGCGGGAACGCCCGTGCCGACCGACGTGACGCTGACCAATCCGGCCGGCTGCCCCACGCCGCCCAATCTGACCACCCCTGCCGCGACGACGTTCGCTCCTAATCCTGTCGAGCTGACCAACCTGGCCGAGGGCTACAATCTGCTGCACTACTACGCGCAGGATTGCGCCGGGACCGAGGAACTCAAGTTCACGCAGGACGGCAGCGGCAACTGGTCCACCAGCTTTTATACTTACCCGATCAACGTGGATACGGTCGCGCCGGCGGTTGCCTCCGGCCCGTCGCTCTCGCCGGCCGCCTCCGCGCAGGGCACTTACGCCGTAGGGCAATCCGTGAATGCCAGCTTCAGTTGCACGGACGCGCTTTCGGGCGTGGTCCAGTGTGGCGGCTACACCTACGCCGTGGGCGCGACAAACAGCACCGGTACGCTGACGAGCGCGGTCGATACCTCGTCGCCGGGATTGAAGACTTTCACGGTCACGGCTGTCGATGCCGCCGGCAATACATCGTCCGCATCGGTCAACTATCAGGTTGTTTCGGCGTACGACAACCAGGTTCAGTTCTCGATTTCGCCTACTGCCGTCAATTACCCGCTTGGCGCGAACGTCACGGTGCAGATCGTCCCTGGGGCCACTCCCAGTGCCGTGCGCGGCAACGCGGCGGCGGCGTATACGCCGATTACCGGCACGGTAAAGATCTACGACGGCGCCACGCTGCTTGCCACTCTGGGCTTGCAGGGCAATGGCGCGGCGTACGACTACGTCAGCGGACTTTCCGCGGGCAAACACAGCCTGACGGCAACTTATTCGGGCGACGCGAGCATCCCCGGCGGAACCTCGGCCCCGGTCGTGTTTACGGTGCTGCCCGCTCCGGTGACACTGAGCGTCTCCTGCTGGAACTCGACCTTCCCGTATGGGGCCGACTACACCTGCGGCGCGTATACCAGCTCCGGCGCTGGCCCGGCTCAGGGCGTCATCACGTATGTGTATGACGGAGGCGCGCCGGAGCCGGTTGCGCTGAAAGGGGGCGTAGGCCTCTTCACGATTTCGAAACCGGCTGTTGGGGCGCACAAGGTTACGGTGTCCTACGCGGCGCAGGGGAATTTTGCCGCGGCCACGCCGCAGACCGAGTCGTTTACAGTGGCTCCGGCTCCGGTCAATATCGCGCTTTCCCCCTCGACCTGGTATTTGACCGGGGGCAATCTCACGCTGTCGGCTTCAGTCCAGTCCTCGAGCGCTGGACCGCCGAATAGCACCGGATCGGTCACATTCCTGAACGGAAGCCAGGTTCTTGCCGCGATTCCGGTGGACGCGAACGGCCGCGCCAGCTTTACGGTCGCCGCATCCGCATTGTCCAACGGCGACCAGACGTTTACCGCATCGTATGCGGGCGGGACCGACTACGGGACCGGCAGCACGTCGATTCAGGTTGAGGTGCAGATGGCCAAACACTGACGGTCTCGAGGCGAGTGAGCCGGAGGCGGGAGTCTTAGCGTCCGGGCGCGACCGGACCGAGAAATGGCGCGATCAGCGAGGTGGTCGATTCCTCGCCCGCCTCCAGCCGCGTCAAGGTCAGGACGGTGATGTCGTCGTCCTGGCCGAAGGCAACGGCGGCTTCGGTCGCCTCCTGGGCCGACGGCCGGGCAGAGAGGAGCGAGTGCAGCCTCTCGAAGCCGAACAGCTCGCCGGCGATGTTGCGCGCCTCGAGGAGGCCATCCGTATACAGGCTGAGGTAGTCGCCGGGGCGCAACTGCATCGCGACTTCGCCGTAATACGCGGTGCTAACCAGCCCCAGCGGGAGCGAACCCTCGAGCATGACCTCGCGGTGGTTCAGGAATGGCGGCAGATGGCCGGCGTTGGCGAAGGTGACGGTTCCGTCCGGGTCGAGGCGGAGGACGATGCAGGTGGTGAATCCGCCATGCATGCGCCCGCAGAGGCAGCGGTTCAGTCCCTCCATGATGGCGCCGGGATTGCGATTGGTATCGGCCAGCGCGCGCAGCACGCCGACGATCATGGAGACGTTCATCGCCGCCTTCAGGCCCTTGCCGCTCACATCGCCGAGGGAAACCAGCGTGGAGCCGTCGGGGTGGGGCAGCATTTGAAAGAAGTCGCCGCCGACTTCGAGCGCCGGCTGATAGGCGCTGGTGACGGCGTAGCCTTTGAGGGCCGGCAGCGCCTCGGGGATGAGCACCTGCTGGATTTCGCGCGCGCTTTGGATCTCGCGCTCCAGCACATTGCGGCGCGCCTGCTGTTCCAGCGCAAAGTGGTAGACGGCGTAAATGATGGCCACAAAGAGGGTGATCGAGGTAACCTTTTCCGCGCGGAATTCGACTCCCTGAACGGTGAAGATGGGCGTGTCGATCAGGTCGGAGAACAGGGTCCAGTGCGTGAACCGCTGGCCTAGCGCGCTCATGTCGGCGACCGTATCCAGAGTTTGCAGCACCAGCGCGGCGATGGCCACCACCCAGCGCGAGGCGTCCAATTTCTGCCGCACTCCCATCGCAATCAGCGCGAACGGGAAGACCTCGACCAGCAGAATGAATGCGGTCAGCAGGCCATCCGCCCATTGCATTGGCAGTGTTGCGTACTCCCAGAAATAGGCGAGGATTCCGTCCGCTGTGCCGGCCGCCAGGCTTACGTAGGCCAGCCATTTCGTCCAGCGCACCAGCCGGCGCTTGTCGTTGAGGCGCAGCAGCCACACGAGCAGAAACCAGAGCGAGATGTGGTAGAGCACATAAAGCGGCTGGTTGAGCAAGCGTGCGAATCCGTAGGAAAAGGGAATGAGAAAGAGCCGGTCGATGGTATCGAGCGCCACCGGAGCGGCGGTCAGCACGGCGACCCAGACGAACAACTGCTCCTTGCGATTGCGGCTCCAAAGCATGAGGCAGAGCGCGGTGACGAAGGCGCGCAGCAGGATCAGCGAGTAGTCGAAGAGATCCCGGCGAATGACGGCCCAGTAGTGGGCATTTTCGTAGAGGGTGATTGTGTCGGTATCGCCCAGCAGGGGAGGCTCGTAGAGTCCGCCGGACTCGGCGGCCGAGAAGATGTCCAACGGGGCGCGCCAGACGCGAATCGCGAGGGTTCCGTAGGCCGAGCCGCGCAGGGGGAAGGTTCTCGGAAACTCGGAGTAATACCACAGCGCATGGGGAGCCACATGTCCGTAACTGCCGACCAATTGGCCGTTCCAGTAGACCTCATAGGAATCTTCGCCATGGGGAATGAGGATGCTGTAGTCGTGGGTTGCCCCGGCCGTGGGCTCGATATCGAGATGCCGCCGGTACCAGGCAAAGCCGGTGTAGGAGGGATGTTGTTGCGCGCCCCACGGGGCATCGACCTCGATTCTCTCCCAGCCCGAGTCGTCCCACTTGGGATCGGCCCAGTGCGGATTGTCGCCGAGGTGGAATTGCCAGGGGCCATCGATCGGCACGACTCCCTTGCCGATGCCCTGGATCACCAGCGAGGGCGCGGAAGCGTTTTGAGGCGTAGACGCGGGAGTCGCGGTAGGCTGCTCCGCCGCGGCGGAAGCGGCGAAAAGCAGAAGCAAAGCCTTGATGGCAAGGCGGGTGTACACTTGCCGAGGATACCACCGCGGAGGCTGACTCCGCGCCGGATTGAGGTCAGTCCGCATTGGTTCCTGGTGACGGAAAGTGCGCTGGCGTTTCAATTCGGGCGTGGCGCGCTGGCGCAGGCATCGAAGGCCGCCGTTTCGACCGTCTGGCCATGCTTCATCTGGACAAAAATGCGGTATGCGCCAGCGGCCGGAAAGCCGTACGGAAAACCGACGGCATTCGGGATGGCGCTGACGGGAGATTTTGCCGGCCCGGTCGTTTCGGGAGCGTTCGCAGCCTCTTTCCGTCCCGGCTTGCCGGATGCAACGGGAGCCTCGTCCGAATCCATACCTTCCATCCCGGGCATTGCGGCCATGGCGTCTTGCTTTGCATGGCTCGATCGGTTCTGCGCCGCGGCCATCATCAGCGCGGCCATGGACATCGTTCCCGACGGGTGTACGTGCGCAAAGACGGTGCCGTCGTCCTTGACAAACGCCGCGTGGCCCACCATGCCCATGTAGAGGTCCATATCGGAAGCGGGATTGCCCGCCGCGTCGAGCAGGCGGAAGTCGAAGATCTCCGGGGTTTTTGCCGGCTGCGTCGAAGCGTTCGTCCAGGTCATGGTGTAGCCGTCGGGCAAGCGGAATTTCGCTCCCGGCGCTGGATTGGCGGGGCAGCCGTTCCAACCGGAAACTACTGGCGGCGCGGTTCCTTTGGCGTCGTCCCCGCTCAACGCGCGTCCCTCGATGGCCGGCAGTTCGAGCCGCGTCACCAGAGTTTCGGGAAAGCCCGTGGCATGCACCACATCCGCGTAGAGGCTGTAATCGCCGGCGGGAATCGAGGGCAGCGCCAGATCGAAGTTTCCCGGAGCCACCTGATCCGGATGCAGATGGTACACCACATCCAAACCTGGCTGGCGAATGAGGTAGAGGTGCATCAGGTGGTCGTGATCCGGCACAAAGTCGTCGATCTTACGGCTCTTGAGCCAGCCGGGGTCCTCGATTTTGAGATGCAGCGTCCGGTTCGCCTCGACCGTGGCCTCCATGGTCAGCGGCTTGTAAACGTACTTGGCGTAGTCGCCGGCCTCGTTGTTCCACCAGATTTTGCCGCCAATCACCGCAGCAATCATCAGCGCCAGGGTGAAGGCCATGGCGATCCAGGCGCGGCTGCGGCTGCTCGCATTCGGCTCGGCTCCGGGAGGCAATTGCGCCTCGCGCGCCGCCGCTCCCACGATTCCTACAACTCCGGCCACTAGCAGCAGACCGAGAGCGCCCAGCAGAATGCCCAACCCCGCGTCCATGCCCCTCGTCGAGGACGATGTCGCCGGAACCGGGATTGACAATACGCCCGCGCCTTGACTGCCCTGCACGGTAAACCGCACCTGCCACGAGCCGCTGGCCATGATCCACAGCGCGCCGGTATAAAAGCTCTTGTCGGAGGCGGACTGCTTCATGCGGTCGGCGACGGGCGGGTGCTTTGAGGCCTCGCCGGTCAACGGAATGGGCGCGATCTCGAGGCTGGAAATCGCCGGTTGGCCGTTGCCCAGGCCGACCGCGCGCACCTCGATTTCCGCCACGCCTGGGATCACCAGCGGCGGCCGAATCGTCACCAGCAGGCGATATGGGCCGGCGTTGCCTTCGGCGTAGATGTCCGGGCTGCCCACATGCGCCACGGCCGGAACAGCGATGAGAAGCATCGCCGCCAGGCTCAGAAGCGGCGTAAGACATCGGACAGGGTTAGCGCTGAATGCCACGCATCCACCTTCCCACCCAGATACCCAGCCAGGCGCTCAACGCGGCGAAGAGCATCGCCAGTCCAAGACCGCTCCAAAGCTGCCAGTCATGCTCCGGGTCCACAAACCGCCGCAGATAGTCGAACGAGGTCGAAGGCATGTTGTATTGGAAGTAGGCAGTGCCGAAGAAGCGGTTCTGCGAGGCTTTGGTCATCAGAAAGCTGGCAAACGGCCACTCCGCGGCGACCAGCGAGAGCACAAAGACCGGGCCGGTCGCAAGCGCCGTTTGCCACGCCTTCCAACGCTCGACTTTGGTCCAAAGCAGGTCCAGAAGGATCGCGGGCACAATCAGCAGAATGGGAAATTTGGGCGGAATGAAGTGGGTCACCGCCTGGAATACCGGCCCTAGCTTGGGTTCGGCGGGGAACAGCGGCAGGATCAGGATCGCGCCCTCGACAAAGACGGTGTAAATCGCCGCCGTCCAGGTGCAGGCCCAGCGACTGCGAGAGGCCTGCCAGAAGATGGCGAACATCGTCGGCATTCCGGCGGCCATTGCCTCATAGGCAAACGCGCCGTGCAGGTAGACATCCCAGGTGTACTCCATGCGGAAGAACATCTGAAAGACGACCATCAGGCCGCCGATATAGAGGATCATCCACTGCAAATGCCGCGCCAGCGCCGCGTTGCCGAAAGTCAGCGCGCGGTTCATCTCGCCCACCAGCATCAACAGCGTCCCCACGGAGACGGCGAAGACGCCCAGCATGAGGAGGGTATGCGGCGGGCTGACGATCTTCACGTCCAGGCCGTACGCGTTGTGCCACCAGTTGTCGAAGGGCGCGGAGGTGAGCATGGCGATGCCTCCCCAGGAGGCGATGAACGCGCCGAGCGGCGCGCGGAAGCCGAAGATCGAGACGGAAGAGGCGGCCATCGGCGAACGCTTGCGAAAGGTGGTGAAGAGCACCAGGTAGCCGCAGGAGATGGCCGCGAGCACGCCGCAGGCGTAGATGGCCATATGCGCTGGAGTCCAGAATGTGTCCCGGCCGATGGAGCGGTGCCACGAAACGTCCCAGTGCGCGCCGATCGAGACCGAAGTGACGGCCAGCACCGCGACCCACAGATACCAGGGAATCGAATTGCCGCGCCGCGCCGGCTCGCCCGCGCGGATTGCATTCCAGGTGGTTGCCATTTGCAAATTCTCCCTCAACATCATCCTACGACGAGATGGATTTCCCGGTGAACATTCCCGTTTGGCTGCGCTTCAAGCATATCCCGCTGCGATTGCACCAGTTCAACATGTAAGATGAAGCGATTCCCGGTCCTTGCGCCGGAGCTTGTTTCCTCAGACAACCGTGGCAGCCGGGGTACCCTTTGCGCCGGCACGAAAGGCAGTTGCCATTGAAAGTTCGATCGGCGGGCGCTTGCCAATTGCGCCTTGCTCCTCCTGTTGCCGTGTTGACCGCGTTGCTTCTGTGCGCGGGCGCGTACGCTCAATCGACTCCCGAAAGCACACCGCCGCCCGATGCTTCGGGACAGCCGATTCCGACTCCATTGCCGTCAAAGGCGGACGATGGAAAGGACAAATCGAAGCTGGATTCGAAGTTCGATAAGGACAGGCAGGACCAGAAATCCACCGGCGGCGAAGAGCTTTCGAGCCACCAGGTCAGCTCGCTGCCGCTGAACAAGCGCGATTTCAGCCAGCTCCTGCTGCTGGCTGCCGGGACGAGCACCGACGCGAACGGCGCGACCAACTTCACCCAGCAGTTCGCCATCAACGGGCAGCGCGGCGTGGAAGCCGTCTTCGCCATGGATGGGTCCGACATCAGCGACCCGGAGATGGGCGGAGCAACCTTTACCAACTTCAACGTGGACGCGGTCGAGAGCATCCAGTCCAGTTCCGGTTGGATGCCGGCCGAGATCGGCCGCGGCGCTGCTGGCTTTACCAACATCGTCACGCGCTCCGGCGCGAGCGGCTTTCACGGTTCCTTCTTTGAATTTCTGCGCAATTCGGCGCTCGACGCGCGCAACTACTTCGACCATGCCACGCCGCTGACGCCGGGGCGCATCCCGCCCTTCCGGCGCAACGAGTTCGGATTCACGAATGGGGGCGCGGTGATTCTGCCGCACGTCTACGACGGCCGAGGAAAAACGTATTACTTCGGGCAGTTTCAGGGCTTTCGCCAGGTGCTCGGCACCACGCAGGTGTTGCCGGTTCCATCGAATGCGCAGCGCCCGGCCGAGGGCTGCGCCGCCAACTGCGTCGTCGCCGACACCGTCACTTACAAGAACGCCGACGGCTCTTCCGCGACCGACGTCCTCTACGTCCCGATCAATCCGGTTATGCTGCCCATCCTCAGCCGCTATCCCCGGGCCAATCTGCCTACCGGGGCTTTCGGCGACAACACCTACGCAACCTCTTCCAAAGTCGTCACCAACGCCAATCAGTTTTCGATCCGGATCGATCACGCCATCACGCCCAAAGACCAGTTCCTGGCCCGCTTCAACTTCAACAACCTGACCGGCCCCACCACCAATCCGGATCAGACCGCGATCGATCCCGCCTTCGCGATCACCTACATCGATCGCCAGCGCAACGTCTTCGGCTCCTGGACTCGAACGGCGACTCCTCACCTCACCTTTGAGTCGCTCGTCGGCGTCACCCGCAGTACGCCGGGATTTCAAACCGTGGATCGCGTCGATCCGGCGGTGAAGTTCAACGACGGGCTTTACGAAGCTTTCGATGCGGCTGCCGGTTCCATTGCCCAGGGTTATGGAAACCTCTTCAACGGACGCGAACTGGCGACCTGGACGCGCGGCGCACATCTGCTCAAATTTGGCGGAGAAGCGCGCCTCAATCGCGATACCACGTATTTCGGCACCAGCCCCAACGGGGAATACGACTTCGGCGGCGGGTCGGCCTACTACTACAACCCCAACCCCGCGGCAACCATCGTCTCGGCCAGCGGCACCCACAACGTTCCGGTCGGCAGCCTGCTGCCGGATACGGTCAGCGGCTTTCTCACCGGCAGCCCGGCCGCCTACACTGTGGCCATCGCGCCAGCTGGCGTCTCCGGCGGCACGCACATCGGCCCCGCCGCCATCAACCGCAACGGCTACACCCTATTCGCCCAGGACACCTGGAAGATCACCCCCACCTTCACGCTCGACTACGGCCTGCGCTGGGAGCTCTACACCCCCATCACCGAGCGCGCCAAGCGCACCGGCGGCTTCCTGCGGATTGACGGCAAGCAGCAATACCTCGTCAATCCCCAACCTGGCTACCAGACCGACTGGAAGGGATTCGCCCCGCGCATTCAGGGCGCATGGCAGGTTACGCCCAAGCTGCAGATCCACGCCGGAGGCGGCATCACCCTCATCCCGCCCAACATCTGGCAGGACAACCTCCTCACCGGCTCCACGCCCTACGCGATCTATCCGCGCCTGATCGCCGCGCCCAATGCTCCAGTGAACTACGGGTTCACCATCACCCCGGCGCAACTGCCGCAGGCCTACACGCCGGCGGGCGTAAGAATCGACACCAGCGCGCCCAAGAGCGTCCCCGCCAACACGGTCATGGATGTCGATCGGTACGAAAAAGACCTGGCCGCTCTGGGTGCCAGCGGCATCGTCAGCGACCTGAACCTGAGCGGCATTCGCCGCGGATTTGCCAACGCCCGCCTCTACACTTGGACCGCCGGCTTCGAGCGCCCCATCGGCAAGCTCACGGCGGACGCGAACTACGTCGGCACCGCCTCCAACCACCTGCCGCGCATCCGGTTTCCCAACGGCTATCCCTTCGCCACCCCGGGCTTCGCCCCGGATACCGAGTTCAACTCCGCAGGCGCCGTCGTTGGCGGTTTGGGCGTCGAAAATATTCTTGACGACACCTCCCACTCCACCTACCACGCTCTGCAGACCTCGCTTTCCGGCACCTTGCCGCAAGGCGGCCCTGGCCTGCAAGCCAGCTACACCTGGGGCAAATCCCTAGATGACGCCAGCGCAGTGCTCGGCGGCACCGGAGCCACCGGCGCGGTCGCCTCCGTTTTCGCCCAGAACCCCGTCGACACCCACCCGGAAAAGGGCCCTTCCAACTTCGACAATACCCACAGTTTCGCCTTGAGCGTCGCGCAGGACCTGCATGGGGAGCAGATCGGATTCCTGCAACCGGTGAGCCGCAAAGTCACGCAGGGCTGGGAACTGCTGGGCATCTCGTCGATCTCGAGCGGCGCGCCGTTTACCGTCTACTCCGGCGTGCAGCAGACCGGCTACGGCTCGCAGGGCGCGGACAGGCCGGACCAGGTCGGCAAGCCGAAGCTCTCGACCGCCCGCAAAATCCGCCAGGACTACTTTGGCCTGGGCGCAAACAACGATTCTTACTTCTCGGTCCCCATCCATCAGGAGGGCGGCTCCGGCCCCAACGCCGGCCGCTTCGGCACCCTCGGCCGCAACACCTTCCGCGGCCCAGCCTACTACGACTACGACTTCTCCCTGATCAAAGACACCCCTTTCGGCACCCGCAAGAGCGGCGCCGAACTCGTCGATCTCCAGTTCCGCTCGGAGTTCTTCAACTTATTCAACATCGTGAACATGGGCCTGCCGGCGAATACCATCAACGGCTCGGGCTTTGGAGAGATCAGCAAGACGGCGGGGACTTCGCGGCAGATTCAGTTTTCGCTGAAGCTGATTTATTGATTTGTAATTTATCTTGCCGATAGACCAAAAGTCACAGAGGTGCATAACCGGCTTCGCGGTACTGATCCGAGCCAGACTCGCTAACTTCTGGTAAACGGAAGTTGTTCTTGTGTATCCAAGATAGCGCTGAGCCCTTTTTTGTCTTATTATTTGTATGGTCCAACTTGCCTGAGCGCAGTGGGCTTGGAAGTGTAGGAGTCATGGCATCCCTCAATCCCACCCCCCAAAATTCGTCACCTCTCCACGAGATACTTCAATGGTCCGCTTCACGCCCCAACTGGCAGCGAGATGCTCTGAGGCGTATCCTTGAGAAGGGCAACCTCGACTCGGCTGACATCGAAGAGTTGGAGCGCATAGCAAGAAGCAGGCTTCAGAATCCCTCAATCAAACTTGCATTGTTGACTTCGGAACCGTTATCCCTTGCGCACTTGCCATCTTCACCCGGAACTTCTGATGCCGTTTCGTTGCTCTCATTGAGCAATTTGAGGAGTATAAATCGAATACCGGACGGCTCTGATCTTCCCCTCGGCACTGGAAATGGATTGGCTATCGTCTACGGTGGTAACGGCGCCGGCAAATCCAGTTATGCGCGGGTAATCAAACGAGCCTGCCGTGCCCGAGGAACCTGCCGACCCATTACGCCTAACGCCTTTGCCTCCAAACCCGTCAGCGATCCGGTGTCGGCGACGATAGATTTTCGATTCGGAAATACTAGCATTCAGGCCACTTGGACAAATGGCACTCCGGCTGACCCTCGCCTTGCCAATGTCTTCGTCTTCGATGCTGACTGCGCTGAACACTACGTGAGCTACGACGACGAGGCCGCGTTCACACCGTTTGGATTGGATGTACTCCCGAAGCTCTCAAGAGCTTGCGATGAGCTTGCCACGCGACTGAGGAGGGACACCGAGCAATGGAAAGACCAAATCACCGTCGCGAGCGCACATTGGAAATGCGATGCCACGACGAAGGTCGGAGTCACGATCCAGAATCTCAGCAAAGCGACAAAGAGTTCTGAGGTGACCGTGCTGGCAACTTTGAGTACCACTGAATTGCAGAGGATTGCAATTCTACGCGATGCATTGAAAGCGGACCCTTTACAAAAGGCGAGGCAGACCAGAGCCGCCAAGGCCCGTGTAGAGGCATTTCTTCAAAAGATCAAAATTGCCTCTGTTTCACTTTCGGATACGGCGGCACAGGAGGCCGAAACACAACTGAATCAGGCCATTGAATCTGCCAGTATTGCTAAAGCTTTTGCAACTGGCCAGTTCGATGCGACCTTTCTGAAGGGAACGGGATCCGATCTATGGAGAAAGCTGTGGGAAGCTGCACGCGAGTATTCGACCGTTTTGCCGTACCCTTCGCAGGAGTTCCCTCCGACGTCCGCCGATGCTCGCTGCGTGCTGTGTCAGCAGGAGCTTGATTCTGCGGCGCGGGATCGCTTCGCAAGGTTCGACTCTTTCTGCAAAGACAAAAGTCAGGAGATTTCAGCGGAAAGGGAGCATAGCCTTTCCTCAACGACAACCAAGTATCGGCTTGCCAGTGCCGCTATTAAACCTGAATTAGAGAAGATCGACGCAGATATTTCAATCCTCACGGCGCCCCAGATCGGAGAAATCGCCGAATTCGTCATCAAGTCTGATGAGCGCCTACATCAGATCAGCCAAAATCTGGAGTCACGGCAATGGAGCGCAATTGTCAAACTGCCACCGTCGCCGGAATCGCTTCTTCAAGATGCGGTCAAGGTATTGGAGGACAAAGCGGCAACTGAAGAAGCGGCCAATGATCCCATCACGCGGGGGGCACTTGAGGGTGAATTCAAAGAATTGAATGCACGAGAATGGCTCTCTGGCGTTCAGGCGGACGTTTTGGCGCAAATAGAGCGCTACAAAATTGTCGGAGAGCTTGAGGAGTGTAAGAAGGAACTCAACACCGCCACGATAACGACAAAGAGCAGTGAGTTAACCGAAACATTTGTGACTATTGCATACAAGCAGCGGTTCCAAGAGGAAACGAGGAGACTTGGCTTGACCACGCTAGAGGTGGTTGTGGAGGCTATCCACGGTAGGAAAGGCGTCGTCCAATTCGGACTTAGATTGGCGAAAGCGGCTAACGGCAAGGTGGCAGAAATCGCCAGTGAAGGCGAACGCCGCTGTGTTGCGCTTGGAGCCTTTCTTGCGGAGTTGTCGCAAGCTTCTCACCAGTCCGCATTGGTATTTGACGATCCCGTGTCGTCACTGGATCATTGGCACCGACAAAAGATAGCCGAACGTCTCGTTGAGGAAGCGAAGAATCGTCAGGTCATAGTCTTCACTCACGAGGTCATGTTTCTTAATGACCTGCTTGACAATGCGAATAACGCATCTCAGACGCCTCATGTTTTGACTATCGAATGGAGCGATTGTGCACCAGGGAGATATATGGACGGCCTCCCGTGGGACAACAAGAAACCGATTGCCTGTCTGAATGATCTAGACGGCGACCAAATCGCAATAGCAGCACATTGGAATCCACAACCGAGCGCTGCAAACGTGGCTTCAATGCGCGATGCCTACTCTCGCCTGCGTTCGACCATCGAGAGAATTGTCGAATTTGAACTGCTTGCAGGAGTTATTCAGCGGTTCCGGTCCTATGTGAAAACAAGAGATGTAAAGTTCCTGGCTGGGATTACCAAGCATGAATGCGACGAAATAGGTAGACTACTTCAGAAATGTCACGACCTAACAAGTGCTCACGCCCCGTCTTCCGCGTCCATTTCAACGCCGGAAGACCTGAAAAACGACTTGGCTGATGCTCGACGGCTGATCGATACGATCAAGGCCCGTAAGAGCACAATCAGGTAAAGATGCAGCGATGGAACCTAGTAATCTATCGGCTGCCTATCTGAATCCTGATCGGCGCGCGTTATTTCTGCATTTTGAGTTCCTTGACACGTCCAATTGCTTAGGAGCGGTTGATCGTCAATCCGCCCCTCGAATTTCATTGGCCAGACGTGACGCCTTTCAAAGTCTGCAGATCAATAGTTCCCGCTCATAGATCATCTCCGGCGGCAGGTGGTCATGCAGCGCCAGAAACAGCTCCTCATGGCTCATCACTTCCTGCTTCCACTGGGCGCGGTCCACGGCTTGCAGTTCCTCGAATGCCGTGCGCGAGAAATCCATCCCATCCCAGTGAATATCGTCGTAAAACGGCGTCCAGCCGATGGGCGTTTCCTTGCTTAGCGCCCGGCCGCGCACGCGATCGACGATCCACTTGAGCACGCGCATGTTTTCGGAATATCCCGGCCAAAGAAACTCACCGTTCTTGTCTTTGCGGAACCAGTTGACGTGGAAGATGCGCGGGGTGGAGGCGAGGCCGCGCTGCATCTTGAGCCAGTGGCGGAAATAGTCGCCCATGTGGTAACCGCAAAAGGGCAGCATGGCCATGGGATCGCGCCGGACCTTGCCGACGGCGCCAGCCGAGGCAGCCGTCGTCTCCGAGCCCATCGTCGCGCCAATGTACACACCCGCCGACCAGTTGAAGGCCTGGTAGACCAGCGGCATGGTCGAGGGCCTGCGCCCACCGAAAATAATCGCCGAAATCGGCACGCCGGCGGGGTCTTCCCAGGCGGAATCGATCGACGGGCACTGGCTCGCCGGCGCGGTAAACCGCCCATTGGGATGCGCGGCCGGGCGTCCGGTGACTTTGCCGATCAGCGGCGTCCAGCGCTCGCCGCGCCAGTCCAGGCATTCGGCAGGCGGCTCGTCGGTCATGCCTTCCCACCACACGCCGCCCTCGGGGGTGAGCGCCACGTTGGTGAAGATGGTGTTGCGCGCCAGTGTGGCCATGGCGTTGGGATTGGTCTTCGCGCTCGTGCCCGGCGCAACTCCAAAAAAGCCGGCCTCCGGATTGATCGCCCGCAGCTTGCCTTGCGCATCCGGTTTGATCCAGGCAATGTCGTCGCCCACCGTCCACACCTTCCAGCCGTCGAAGCCCTCCGGCGGAATCAGCATGGCAAAATTCGTCTTGCCGCAGGCCGACGGGAACGCCGCCGCCACATAGGTCTTCTCACCGGTCGGGCTTTCCACGCCGAGAATCAGCATGTGCTCGGCCATCCAGCCCTCGTCGCGGGCGATGTTTGAGGCGATGCGCAGGGCAAAGCACTTCTTCCCCAGCAGCGCATTGCCGCCGTAGCCCGAGCCGTAGCTCCAGATCTCGCGCGTCTCCGGGAAATGGACGATGTACTTCTCGTCGTTGCAGGGCCACGGCACATCCTTCTGCCCCGGAGCCAGCGGCGCGCCCACGGTGTGCATGCAGGGCACCACGCGCTGGGCGTCCTTGTCGATCTCGGCAAATACCGGCGCTCCGATCCGCGCCATGATGCGCATGTTGACGACGGCGTAGGCCGAGTCGGTCAACTGCACGCCGATCTGCGACATGGGCGAGCTGATCGGGCCCATCGAGAAGGGGAGCACATACATGGTTCTTCCGCGCATGGCCCCGCGAAAGAGCGTCTTCAGGCGCTTGCGCATGGCAAACGGGTCTTCCCAGTTGTTGGTGGGCCCGGCGTTGTCTTTCGAGAGCGAACAGATGAAGGTGCGATCCTCCACCCGCGCCACGTCGTTCGGAGCCGATCGAGCGTAGTAGCACCCCGGCCACAGCTCCTGATTCAACTGAAGAAACGTCCCCGCCTTCACCAGTAGCGAGCAGAGCATTTCGTTTTCCGCGTGCGAGCCGTCGATCCAGTGGATGTGGTCCGGTTGGGTAAGGTCGGCCATCTTCTCTACCCAGCGGATCAGATGCTTGTTGGTGGTCGGCGGCGAACCGATGGCGGTGCTGGATGCGAATGCGGACATAATTTAGCTTTCCTCAGCAAATACAAGCCCTTACGCTATCGGGCAATAGCGCCGGGCGAGCTGATTTCCGAAGCATTTCGGAAGCGGATCAGGCGGAGTGTCTAGCTGCCTTCTCGCGGGCGTCCCGGAGCTGGCTTCGGTTTCGGTTGAGGCTTCTTCTTGGTTTCGCGCTTTGGTGCGTCTTTGCTTCCCATGCAAGCATTCTACAGAATCGCGCGGCGGAAACGCTTCTGAGCGATCGAATCATTCAGGGCAATGGCAGGAACTGGCAACGCGGCGACTGCCGAAACACCTGGTAGTTTCAGCGAAAATGGGCGGGGTGGTTTGCTTTCCGGTAAAAGATGACGTAAGTCTATGATGAAGCAATGGTTAGCCACAGAACTATCGCGTGAAAACCTGCTTTCAATCCGAATTGGACGGGAGTTAAATCCGGATTGGACGCAAATATAATCCGAAATAGACGCGACAGAAATCCGGATTGGACGCTATAATAATCCGAGATGGCCGAGCCTGATTCCCAGTATTTTCAGAGGTTTGCGACCGAGCGCGTCGCCGTCGCGCTTGGGGACACGCCCGTGGTCCTGCTCATCGGTCCCCGCCAATGCGGCAAGACCACACTTGTGCGTCAGTTGGCCGGCCTGGAACGCGAAGGCCTGGAACGCGATGACAAGCAACGGGACTACGTCACGTTGGATGACGACACCGTGCTGGCCGCAGCTCGCAGCGACCCCGCCGGTTTTATTCGTGGATTCGATTCGGTCGCCATTGACGAAGTGCAACGGTCGCCAGAACTTCTGCGGGCCATC
>Ga0209208_10001151_pt1 | contig 36816 bp, 20 predicted proteins | sample S1TSphfallax_3_FD_187694 | JGI IMG/M metagenome (GOLD analysis project Ga0209208, IMG submission 187694) | Host-associated microbial communities from peat moss isolated from Minnesota, USA - S1T2_Fd - Sphagnum fallax MG (SPAdes) (version 2) | ecosystem: Host-associated > Plants > Peat moss >...
TTACAATAGTAACTTCCATTGGTGTTTGTACACGTTGCATTTTTTGAACAATTGTTCAATGTCGAGTTTAAGCACTCATTGATATCTGCAATCGGAGCACCACAACACTTTCAGTCAAAGGACATGCTGACTTGACAGCGCTGATTAGCTATCTGCCAAGTTCTCAGACTTGCACATAGTTACTATTTCATATGAGCAAGACCGAGCTAAGAATTGCACACACTAGTCGATGGAGAGCAAGAAATGAGGATTTCAAAGAAGACCAAAGACAATTTGGTTGAAACATGTGTCATTCTTGTTTCGGCCATCACTTTAGGTAATCCTCACACAAAACTATCAGATGTCCGCTCGTCCCTTCTAGGCCCTGATTACAATCTTGATTTTGCAAGGTCTCGAATAATGATCTCCTAGACGCGGCCAAAACGAAAAGTATGAAATTCTAAGTAGGCCATTAATTGCACGAGCTCTTGAGGTCATGCTTACCGTTACATCCGATTCCGTTCGCGTATCCATCCCCATCGTAACCAGCACTGCACGCACACGTGTACCCTGTCAGACCTGGGAATTGAGCATCCTGGCAGGTTGCCGTCGCAGCGCAAGAATAGTTACCCAGCGTTGTCGCGTTTTGGCAACTCGGTCCAGGAATGGCCCATCCCAACTGAACTCCCCATTCTCGCCCTGCTAGTCCCCCCTCATGAGAAGGAGGGTAGACCACGCTGGCCCATCCACAGTCGCCTCCTGTATAAATCGTGATGTTGCGCACACCCATGGGAAATTGTGTGACACAGCACTCATAGTTCAGGCAGTACTCTATTTCATTTTGGCTGTTACCATTACAATCAATTGAGCAAGTGCCAACAGATTCATCATCACCATCTAACTGGCCCCATGCGCTGCACCCCCATGCAAATAATGTATTGTTCGATGTAAAAACATAAGGCGCTGAAGCTGGACCTAAACAAACGCTTATGATTCCATTTCCGGAACCAACGGTTTGAGCACAGGAGTGTGCTACAAGATTAGTCGCCCTGATGATGAGTGTGTTGGCTGAGATGCTTGTGACCTGATAAAAGTCAACAGAGGGACCACAGGGGGGTGAAAGTAGCAGCGCTGGATTTGCTGAGAAATTTGACCCCGCATCACTAGTGCAATTCAAAGAAAACTCCGGCAGGCCACATCCCGGACTGGTGCCAAATGGATACGGAATTGTGATGTTCCCACACTTTGATAAGCAGGTGTTGCTTGTGCCTTGAAGATTTCTTGTGAGTACTGCAGGCAGAGAACTCACAACCAAGAACACGAGAAAGACGTTAGCTGCATACCCAAGTGCTCTCGTGTGCCCAAAACTTATACACCTCAGACCACTACCAAACGCTACCATATCTTCACCTTGACTGCAAACCATCCCTGATGTGATAAACATATGTCACCAATGCAAAACTGCTGCCAACCCAATCAAAGAATGACCATATGCAGGAGTGTAACTAGATGCATTGCAAAGATCATCTCGCGGAAGCAGCGAGCTAGGACTTAAACAGAGAGCTCGGGCAACTGTATACCGACTGTGGCTGTGAGCCCTCCGTTTCTGTCACTTTCCCGGCCTCCCTGGATGGCAGAATCTGCAGTCCCCCTCGGGCTCCCATCGCGTTCGCTTCGTCTCTTTAGTCTCCAGGGATCAGGTAGGGACAGGCACTTCTTGTTCTTTAATACGTAAACCAGTTTTGGGGTCCTATGTATGTTTTCCGTGGTGGGACAGGTAGTCTTCAGCTAATTGTATTTTCGATCCTGTCAGTTCCACTCGTGTTGACAAATAAATGCCCTTAACTCAAAATGGGTGAGAATGAGATATTTCGTATTTTCATTTTTCTTATTATCATTGAATTTGTATCATTTTTTTATGTATTATACAAAAAAACGCATTTAAAATTTGTTTATATTCTGATTATTTCTGAGTTTTTTTTCTATTATTCAGATCTGTATTTTTTCATGCAGTCAGAAAGCTTCAAGAAAAATTTTAAAAATTTTAAAAAAATTTTAAAAAATTAGTCAAGCTCTCTTTTGTTTTTCAAAGTTTTTGACTCTCCCCTTAATAGCATAATCTTCTCTGATTACAATAAGAAGATCTTGAAAAAAATAATGATCATGATGGTGTAGAATCAAAAATGATAATTCTAACGTGTTATACTTTTCAAAATGTCCTAATCTTAATTCAAATTCGAACTAATGTTCTAACCAGTAAACGATAAACAGTATCTGATTAATAAAAGAAAAACTAAACGATAAATAAATCAGACTAATTTTTAAAAATCTGATTAACATGAGTACCAGTGCAAGTTGAAAATGGTGACTAACCGACTTGGAAATAAAAATTTCGTGCAACCAATGAAAAGAGTTAGGGGGTTAAGTTTTTCTCTTTTGAAATTTGGGGTAGGGTGGACCCATTCTGTTCCCTCAAGTTCTGAAAATGTTCCCATGAGGTTTTGAAAGTGCTGCTCAAGTCCTCAATATGGTCCCTAAGAAGTTCCGAGTAGCACCCCATTTTTTCTTCCCATTTTGTTTGGCCATTGTTTAACTTCCAATGTACCAACATAAGTTGTAAAGGTTGGGGCCAAAGCATGCTTCTATTTTGGGGGAAGGAGCCATATTTAGGCTTTTATGTTGGGAAGTGCACCTTGTTCCAGAATATATTGGTAATGGCCCATCAAATGGCTCCTTCCGGACCCCAAAAAAAAACAAAAAAAAAACCTGTGAGCGCACCGAGGCGCACTAATTAATAGAAGCATCAATAATCACCCCCAATTTATTAAGTCAGACGGTTCAGGGAGCAGTACTGTGATGTGAATCATTGGTGGAAATACTGGTTACGCTGGAACAGGCCCTGCTCAAACGTCTTACCACTTGATGAACTTATTAGAGTCTTCCCTCCTTCACGTGACATAGTACATAAATGCCAGCAAAGCGCCCCTTGTTTCTCCCAAACATTATATGTGCCCATACTAAAACCCTGCCAAGAAAAGAAATCATGTCAGGTGAGACTTTTGTGCTCTTGTAATAACAACTATTCTTAGTGGTTCCCTTTCCTCCTTGTGGCCCGCCTTTGTTGGGTTGTTTGGGAAAACATTAAACAGGGCAAAGGAATGAAAACTAAACAGGCCAACAGTCCAACAAAGAATAGTTGTTATTGCAAGAGTACAAAAGTCTCACCGGAAAACATTAAACAGGCCAAAGGAAAATGAATGCAGTCAGTACAAAAGTACTGCTACGATTTTTTCCTCCAGTCTGCCCATTTGACCAAGGAAAAAATAATAATAATAACTCACCCCACGCCACCCCACCCCCCAAAAGAAAAAACACGGGCCCACCACGAGTGCATGTTGAGCCTTCCCATTGGCTGCATGAAATCTCTTTTTCCAAAATTGTCGGTCACCATTTTTTACTTGAGCTAATGGTTGTGACGTTGGTCATTGAACAAATAAAAGTAAATCTAAAACACAATTGGTAGGGCCTATTCCACTTAGAACCATCTGTAACTAGTTTGAAAAGATGATGAGTGATGACAGTTCATATAGGGCATGTTTTAGAACATAATTTTTGCATATTCAAACATTAGTAGAACTAAAAGAACCAAAAGTGGACCTTTAGACCAATAAGCGGGTATAAGATCGAAACTATGTATGTTTATTACATAGCTATGAAAATTTATGTTTTGGTTTACACAATTATCTTTTTAACCTTTCTATTTTCTATGTGTAATTATTGTGCCACACCATTTTCCTACCATGGATTTCACACAATTATAAATTTTGCCAAAACTTTTGAAGACTAACATTTTAATTCCCTACACAATTTTATTCCATAAAACTTTGCATTCATACTACAACTTATTCTCATCAAGTGAAGGTGTTTTCAAAGGTCACAAACACTCATTTATATACTAACCAAAAGGAAACTAAACAAGAAATTTCCTAAAATCTAAGCGTCACATGGCTCCCCATGTGATTCAACATGCACATTAATGTGGCAAAGGGTGCAGACACAATCAAATGAACCAAAAGGACATTGGGTGACCGAAAAAACTACATTTTTTGTTACATGTCTATGTGCTACCATTTGAATGTCATGATAATTATGGGAAGTAATGTTTATTTTCAAATATCAATGATGAAGAATTTTAAATCAAATTGTCAAATTTTTTAATTTCGTGTTTTGTTTAGTGTTTAGGACTTTTGAAATTGAAATTTTACATATGAAAGAAAGGAGTCAATTATAAAGGGGTCCTTAATTTTCACGATACAATTGTTTTTACATTCAATTTTTTTGGAATAATTATGGGGAAGTATGAAACGTGCTTCAAAAAACACACATATTGTAAGAAATGTGTGTTTTTTTAAATGGAAATTTAGAGCCTATTGAAGTTTTAAAATCTTTTGCCATGTGCAGATGTGGCACAATAACATGTTGTTTGTAACAAAATTTCCTATTTTGTTGTAAGAAAATGAATCATGAAATCATCAATGTGTTTTGATGTGATGACATATTATTCAATCCACCTCAAAAATATGTGCATTTTAAAATTGTAAAAATTCATCCAAAATCATTAATGCAAAATTGGTGAGGTAATTTAAGCAATGCCCAAGCTAGTTTAGACCAATTTTCAACAAGTCCCACACAAAAATTCAATATATTCTTGATGCACCACTAAATCAAATGCAATTAGGTCCAATTTAGTGCAATAAGTAACTAAACATAGTTCATTTTCCAAATAATGAATGTTATGAGGATTATCCCATTTTTTCTTCATCCATCATCTTAAACCTTAAAAGGGCATCGTCACCATCCATTGCCATATGATGGTCCAAGAGGTTGCTCATTTTGAAAACATGTTTGTTTCCCTTGCACGATGATTGGGGCACATGTGTTTGCAAGGAGATGTTTGTCAAGTGTGACCTTGTCTACATTGTGTATCAAAGTTCGTTTCATATCATTTGTTGCATTTCATTAAACCTCAAGCATGGCAAAACTGAACATCTGCAATAGAGAGCATTTGTTTCCATTGGTCATGATGTCAAGTTTCAACATGGACATTGGAGTTGGATGATTAGTGATAGTAAACATCATTTGCATTTGAAGCCCATGATGAACTTCTTCGCTAAAGCTCCAAAACATACAAATGCTTCAACTTTTGACATTTCATTTTTTTTTTTCGAATGTAACATGCCTAGAAGTTTTGTTACCCCCATCGGCCCCCCCCCCCAAACACATACAACACAATGTTTTCCAACAAGTAGGCCAAGATGGGAAGAGCTTTTGGATTTGTCCCAACATCATGAAACTTTTGAGGTGCATGTGATTGTGAAATTACACTAGAATGAACAAGATGAAAGGTGCAAAATGTTTTAGATCTTTGCATGATGTAAATCTATTTTAGGACAAACTTGGATCCATGGGATTGATCAAGTTGGGTATGAATGTTGTAGCATTACACACAAGGGTTTGTTTGGGTGGTCATTTCAAATATTATTCCAACATCTATCACAAAGGAGTTGCCATCGCAACAAAACATACAACCTTTTCAACAAAAAATAGTATTTGGTCTTATTTTCAAACTTTTTGTTTATGAGAGTCTTTAAACTTGACGATCTTCTAAGTAGAACTTTGCGAACTTGACCCACAACCTTGTGATCCTTGTTTCATGTTTAAACATTAGCCATCAACATAACCAATACATTTAGGCTATAGGAACATAGTAACAATTTTGGGAGTTGGAAATTTCATCTCCATTTTTTATGATATTGGATGATGGAGTTACTGCATTGAAATATTTACATTTTAATTCTTTTTTTTCAAACGATGCATGTTACTATGCAGGAACTCATTATGCCCATGGTAAACATTACTTGTGTATTCTGGTAATAATCAATGGAGGCAGGTTTTGAGGTAATATTTCCAACTTCCTCACTTAATTACATGTTTACCAACTCCTACATTAGGTTTCACATTCAATGTCAAAAGTTATGGAGTTGGTGTTACCTTGATAATCCATGTAAGTTTAATAAGTACGGTTCAATTTATAACTTTTTAAAGTTATACAATGAAGAATAATTTGAAAGTGGAATTACATAGCCAAGTTGTTCGCTGATGAAGTGAAGCATTAATGTATGCAGGTAGTTTTGGGTCTTTCTTTTGGCAAAGTGAACATTGACTTCCCAAATTTTGATGCCATTATGTGAAGTTCATTCTAATACGAAATATATTAGCTAATGCCGGACCTATAATGATGGCATTTTGAACCTACCCAACTCATCAAGTAATGACTTGCCCCCCCACCAATCATTTTGAAAAAGAAATGGAAGGTCCACAATGAACATGGCTTGGTGATTATTTAAGGGTGTTGATTTATAGTTTAATGGAACTTAAGGTTGGTTTCATTTGCAAGTGGGTTGTTATGGTTTGTAGTTGAAATGGGCTTATGAGCTCTTTGGACATGGAGGCCATTTCATCATTTCCTTGAACTAAACCATTTCATGTTCAACTTTGTGACCAGTAAATGAAGCAGTGGTTGACATCATATGTGTCAATCATTTGTTTTCAACACTTGCAACTTGCATAATCAATTTCATCATATTTTTCCAAAGTCCTATCATCATTGGATTTATATTTTGTATTTAATTTTCATGCAAGCATTCCATGGAGGCTATGATTAAAGGGTGGCTAAGGTTGTAATTAATTAAAGTTTTTTTGTATCTATGATATTTGCTTAAGAATTTTCTTTAAATGTGGTTGTCTTTGATAAAGTTTCACATGTTTCATGTTGGACCTTCCACTTACAACTAGAGCATCTATTAGTGAATCTTGGACTAAAACAACAATAGCAAGGGTTTCCTTTCCATGCCAAAGTTGCCACATATTTTACTCAACCAAGTTTTATTTCATTCCCAACTTATAGCTTTTAGTGCTTGTAGTCCTTTTTCCTATAGTTCAAAGTTCAAAGTTTTCAATCTAGCATGAATAAGGTCCTTGGTTGCCTAATAGTTTTAGTTGTTTTCATCCAATTACAACCCACTACATACTCACCACTAGAATCCATCACCTTGCAACCTAAACTATGGGTAGCACATAAAGTCTTCAAGTTTATCCATTCAAGTCCTTGACCCATGTATTTATGTCCTTACTTCATCAGCTAAACTCTTAATTAGCTTAACACATGTACACCCATTTCTATCATTTATTAGCACTATGGATGGTTATCAAAGCACTTAGTGACATTGCAATAGTTATAGTCTCCATTTTTAATTTACCGTGCTTCCTATTATAAGTCTTCCAAGCACCCAAAGTCATGGTTTAACACTAAATTTTCAAGCACCATGACATTCTTAAAAAGCACCTAGTGTCATTAACCAAAAGTGATTCATTTTCTTTTCAAATACTCATTTGCTTCCTAGAAGCATCAACAACACCCAACTTCCTTAACTTACCACTATGAGTCATTGCTAAAGAGTCAATGTCATTCCATTAGCATATGTAAAGTCCTTTGTTAGTTTTGTTAATGCTTCCTAGTAGTGATTCAATTCTTGCCAAGTACTCATAGGCTTTGTAGAAGCATCACCAACAACTAGCTTTTTTGATCCGACACTATGAGTCATTATTAAAGAATCTTGATGTCATTCAACCACCACAAGTAAGGTCCTTTGCTAGTGTTGTTAGTGCTTCCCACTAGTGATTCACTCCTTTCCAAGTACTCAAGTGCTTCCTAGAAGCATCACCAACAACATGTTTCCTTGACCTAACATTATGAGTCATTGTTATAAAGTCTTGATGTCATTCCATCACCACAAATACTTGGTCTTTTGCTAATGTTATTAGTGCTTCCCATTAGTGATTCACTTCTTTCCAAGTATTCATGTGCTTCTTAAAATCATCAACAACACCCAACTTTGTTTTGCATGACTATAACTTATTAGGAATCAATGTCATTGCATCACCACAAGTCAAGTCCATTGCTAAGCACTCTAGTAATGCTTCCCAATAGTGAAACTTTCACCTCTTTCATGTTGTTTTTTATGTTAAATCCAACTCCATCATTATTCAACCATGTGGGTTCCTTTCAAATGCATAGTCTTCAAGTCTAGTTCGTTTGTTAATTTTGCTAGTGTTATTGATTATGTTGTAGCTTAAAGGATTAATAGATAATCCTTCTATAATGATGCAATTATGTTATGGGGCTTAAAACTTTGAATACATGAAATATTTGGTTTAGGTCTGTACATGGATGTTTAAATGTGAGAATGTGTGTTGTGGCAGACTTTACATCAATTGTCTCATGTTGCTCCTTGATTGAAAAGCTTATGGATACAAAAATAAAATAAAATCAAGTTTAGAATGAAATTGGTTATTAAAGAATGTTGACATTAGATCACATGTGTTTAATTTTGTTGTGATGCATGTTAAAATTACAAATCACACTCTAATGGGCAAAAGAAAAAGTAGTTTAAAAGGGCTTGCCAAAAAGGTGATGATGAAGGCAAAGCCTAACATTAAGGTTCCTAGTGATGAATCACCATATGTTGCCACCAAGGTTGTTAATTCCACCATAAACAAGGTTCTCACTAATGAATCACCATTTACTACCATTAAAGTTGTTAATCCCATTTTGCAAACATGGTTCCCATTGATGAATCACCATTTGCTACCACTAAGGTTGTTAATCCCACCACAAACAAGGTTCCTACTGATGAATCACCATCTACTACCATCAAGGTTGTTAATCCCACCATGGATAATGAATGCAACGGGGGAAGACAAACAAATTTGCAAGGAGGACCCACCATGCTAGGGGCTAAAACTACAAGACCACTAGTATATGATCACATAGCTCAAAGAGAGGAACTAAGGAAGGAAAAAAACAAAAAACACAAACAAGCTTCATGTGCAAGACTAGTTGTAACAAATGACAAGACTAAAGGATTCACTAGTACAAAATGTGGCTTTATTGAGTAGTAAATATAGTGAAAAAGACCTAATTTGGATAGGTGTCAAAAGTACCATCCCATCATTTTGGACAAATTGATTTTGACATGTCCACTATGATTGGATAGTCTTTCTGACCGAGCCTATGTTGGCACTTTTGACTAATTAATTCAACAAATTGTTGATTTGATTGCTAATTAAGTTGGACATGGATCTTGATCAAGTTTACCTACCACATGTTGAAATTTGATTGCCAATTGAATAGTCAATGTGACAATATGCCCATTTAACTACTAATCAAGATAGTAATCAAATTTACCTTCCATGTGGCCTCATATCTATGGGATACTTGATCCCACTTGTCACCATCTAGATTTAGCATCTTGTTCCACGTGTCAACATTTGATTATGTCATGATTAGTCAACTGAACAACTGGTTGATTTGATTACTAATAAAAAAGGTAGTCAAGTTATAAATTCCATGTGGCATCATTTGGGTGGTTGGGCATGGACTTGTCATCTAGTGCCACATGTCGTAATTTAATTAAGTTTAAATAGATATTTGTCATCAATTATGTCATTCTCATTGGTGGGATTTGCAAGGACAGAATGGCTTCTTCTACCAAATATGGTTAAGGTGAATGAAATCCCATTTGACTAATATTGGTCATTTATTACCATATGTCTATTATGTCCCATTTTATTAATATTGGTTGTTTACTACCATATGTCAATTTTTCCTTTTGACAATTTTTAATATGAATTCATTATGTATTCTAACTCATTGTAGATTAAAATATTTATATTGATATAGTCATGTCTACCAACATTCATCTTAATAACCAATTTGGTTTAATTGGTCTTGTTAACTAGCAATGGTAATAGTCATTTGTACCAAACCTTTTTTGAAAAAACCAATGGTCGGGTTGGTTTAAGGTACTAACAATAATTCTTATATGGCTATGGTAGTAATACATGCCATGCATTATCATAAGAAAATATTTGACAACAGTTTGGTAAGAAAAATACTTCAACAATACATGTAGAAATGATACCAACTTGGTTGAGTGGAGATGTTCAATGAAATGCTACCGTAAAATGCATTAAACAAACTTTAATTCTTTTAGGTCATGTTCCATCCCTTCCTAGACTTATTCCAAAAAACTAATGTACATGTTATGAACTAATTCGACACATTAATGGCATATCTCCCTACACTACTTAATTATAGTTATGTCTTTCTCGCACCACAATACCATGCCATTTGCCATGTCCATGAGCCAACCGAATTTGGAAATGGTGTTCTTATTGACCCTTTCTTTATACTTGTAATAGCTATGGTACAAGTCCCACGTGCTATTGGGCTACAATGGTATGTCATGCCCACCACACCACATACCTCACCCAAAGCACATGGGGTTCAACTTGTTAGGTTAAAAGATCAACCTTCATCATTGGTTTTAAGATTGACTACAAACATGTCACATTATGTACTTTTCAAAATGTTACGTGGATCACCATGGTATAAAGGCTTTTTGAATAAACAATTGATCTATTTATTTTTAAATGAAGGTGAAAAATCATAATATTGGTGTTTTTGAAAATCTTAATTTTTGAGCAAGTGATACATGGAAAACATCTTCAGAATTGCTAGATGTTTGGACCAATCATGTTACAACCCCATTATACCATTGAATATTTAGAAGACCACATGGAAAGAAAGCCATAGATTAGAGGAAAAGAAAATCTATGGATACTAACGTCCCATGAAAACTATTTGTACTTCTACAACAACCTTCCTGACTAGAGACTTGTGTTTTCATTGGACCTTTGTGTTGTTTGGAACATTTTGGTCATTTAGGTTTGACTTCTCCAAGCCATTGTCTCTTTTGGTGTTCTCTTCTTGTACACCCACCATAGTATTATGAACTATGACACCTACTTGTAGTTGGCATGTGGAGTCACCTAGAACTTGGACACATATTATCTTCATGACAAGATGGGGTTGGGTGAATTAGTGCCTTTCAAACAAAACCTCTACCATGAACAAGATATTCCCAGCATTTTTTTTGTTCAAAATTAATTTAGGGCAACATATGAGTATTTGCTTGTTTTTGGTTGCCATCAACTAGGGATTACTATTGGGCATTTGTAACTTTGGAAGTTGACTGAAAATGGTCCATGGTTTTCCTTCCATCCTAGACATGTAAAGAATCCATGTTAAATGCACAAAACTCATAACAAATGTTGAATTGGGTTAACATTCATGAACAACTTGTCATGCATATTAAAAGTTAGGGTAATCACCTATCCTTAACATTATTAATTATATATATTTTTTCCTTTCTAAATAGGCTCTACGTCAATCAAAAGAAAGGGTAGGGCAACAAACAACTTGTCTACTCTTGGCACCCATCAACCAAGGCTTCCTACTGAATATAAGGGGCAACTTCAAAAAATGATTTATAATTGCCCATGTTATTTCCTTCCTCCTACATGCATAATACATAGAAACCATGTTAGGCCATAATCGTTACAAATGCCAACATGTGGAGTTTAGTCCCTTGAATAATAAATCTCTACTAGCAAATGGGAATGGAAGGTTGCATGATTCATCTATGGGATCAAGATAACAAAGTAAACCTTATTGAGCTTGGCATTTTTAACATGGTGCCAACAAGAGGACCTATTGCATACCAACATTGGCATAATGCCCACTAGTGCAAGCATACTTAGTAAGTAGGTAGAGCACACGATTAATGGCATCTTCCACACTTGTCATCTTCAAGTTGTGCTTTAGCTTAACCTACAACCCAAAATCCTTAAAACACTCATGGAAACAATTATACCATATGTTCACACATTGTTGCAAAAAATTAAAACATGTAAGCAATTGTGACAAACTAATCATTTGATGTGAGAATGACATTTTAGGGCTCAAATACACATGGGCCATGATTCACATTAGTAACATAATGCATGTACTTCTCAAACCTACACCTAAACACCCATATACCATATTGGTTTTTTATTCATTACAAAACAAAATGTTCAACACAGAACAAACTTTAGATTTTATAGCTCCATAATACTTCCCATAATTGTTCATGGTTGCAACTAAAATTTTATGTCAATGCACACACATGCCTTTTTCAAACAAAAAATTGCATTAGCACGTTTACCCTTAGAATCCCCACAAATCCAACGAAGTCTAACCACACAATTTGGGTCCCACTTGATGAAATAATGCTAATGCCTTCTACCCTAGCCCAAATTTCACATGTAGGAATATCATGGTCCTACTAGTGTAATGGGTTTGATGGGTTTGAAAAGAATCCATGTCAAAATTGAAAACATGACATGATGATAATCAAGGTAAAACAACAATATTTAGGCTAACAATAACTATGGGCCCATTGACATGTAGACTCTTACAGGACTAGGGAATTAGTTATCTTTCAAAAACCCATGATTCTAGCACTGTAAAGAATTTGGCCACAAGTTCCTTCCATAGTTCAATCACACCCTTGCATGAACCACAACACAACCATGCTTTCAAATCATGTTGTCAAAAAACATAATCCAAGATGTGGTAAAACATTCCTTAAATTGCACAAGTGTTGTGACATATTCCTACAAATTTGCGATTAAGGATACCACTATACAATTAAGCCAAGATTTATAGCCAATGCCACTCACTAATCTTGGGACTAGGAAGATAAGATGAATGCAATTGAGGTTAATCCAAAAAATCTTTTTATGCCAAATTTATCTTTGATATAGTAAGATCTTTGCTAAAGATTTACCATGATGTCAATTTACATTACCACCTTGCACTATTTGGTAGTGATCCACATGTAGCATTACCCCTCGTATACATGTTTCCCCCTCTTTCATGTGTTTTTAGAGAGCAACAATTATGAACTAGGAAAACAATATATTCCTTGCCAAAGATTGTTAGAATACCAAAACAACCTTGATGTGTGGAAATTACCATGATAACCTTACTTGTGGCCATACACTAGTAGCACCTCTTTCTTTGATTGTCCCACATTTGGTGGATTTCAAGTTAATAATTGTCGCATTTTTGAATTGTTTTGCAACAACCTATATCTAGAAAACCTGTAACATGGTATGATTTAACCCATCTGCAAACATATTTAAGTGCCACAATCAAAGTCAAAACCTTGCAAAAGAAATATTAAAAAAACCCCTGAATTTGTTATGTGAATTTTAAACCACTTCCATAGCAAAAACTAATTAGAAAATTGGTGTAGTCTTTATTGGAGGATAACATTTAATAACTTGATGGCACCAAGAGTCATGGGGTAACAACATTGTTGTCAATTTTGCATCATTTGACTTTAAAAACATATCTTCATTTCATACATCTAAAATCCCAATTATCACCTTTTAATGCATACATAATAATCAACCATAGATGTGACAAGGTTTTTTTTTTGTACAAGGGGTTTGTACACATACATTTGCCAATTGGTTCATGGTTATAAAATCCTATGTTTCACAACCATAAAATTATAGATGGTATGATGCAAAACAATTGCACTTAATATGTTATAGAAAAATGTTATAAAAATTTGCATATACCTATAGATGTCCCACAAAAAACCAACATAATGATAAGATATTTCTTATCATTTAATGCCTTCTCTTGTCCTTCAATTTTCAGATGTATATGTGTCAATAATTTATGTTTCAGGAAAATCAACCCATTGACCAAGCATATGATTGTCAACCTTTCGAATTTTAGTAGGTTGAGTGAAAAGTTGGTCTTTAATGTGAAACATTAAAATGTCACCCATCTATGAATATGGAGAATCCTTGATGCCAATAGGTTGGGTTTCCCATTTAAGACCTTGGCACTAATCATAAATGTTGCAACCTTAGCCTTAGGCTCACAACCAATGCAAAGGTGCAGGCCAAAAATGAAGCCCAGGAATCACATTTCATGCACATGGGAGTGTAAGAGAGAATAAGGGAATGAGCCCACACACTCCCAAATGGGCTCCTTCTTTGGGAGTTAGAGTTTTGATGGACTTTTGAAATTTCAAAGAGCGATTTTGGGGGTCAAAACTCATTTGCCTAAAAAGTTCCTTATACCATTGAAAATCTCTTGAAACATAGATGTCTAAAATGGGCTCACATGACCCATTTGAATGCTTAAAAGACAAGTTATGGCCAAAAGAAAGGTCAGGAGTCAAACTGCCAATTTGATTCCCGACCATTAAAAGTTGGGAATCTCCCTGATTTATTTATGTGTAAATGGCATGCCACATATCGTTGAAAAACTTTTGACGAGGATTATAACTTTTCTTCAACCTCACCTTAATCGAAAGCCTACACAAGAAGTTATGACCCTCCAAAATGTTAGAACTCCCAACCTGAGACAAAATGGCATTTGCATGTCGCCCCCATGGCTAATCATAAAAAATACTATAAGAAAGAAAGTGGTGGCTTCCCTCAAGTCCAAGTTGTGGTGAGTCTTGTGAATCCATGTGTGCCCATGGCTCATCCGTGCACCAAAAGTGTTCTAATTATGCATTAACCAACTTTGTTGTTTGGTTTGTGTAGGTCTATGTGAATAATTGACATGTTTGTCATTCGTCCTAATCCCCATCCTAGAGCTCCAACACACCCCTCTAACCTTGAAATGCTACAACTTAGGAAACATATCCCCACTCCTTCTTCTTCTGTTATTTTCACCTTTGGATTTGCATTTGAATCTTACGAGGAGTTTGGGGATGCATCAATAAGTACCACTGCCTATGGTGTGAAGGTCTCATACCTATAATGTTTGTCACAATTTCTTGTAATGGAAATCTAGACAATGTGGGTTGTGGTTGGGATATAATTTCTTAGAATGGATGTTTAACTAGTTTGGGTTCTAATTGGGGCTTTGTTGGGCCCTTTTGGTATGTGGAATTGGTCAACATTTCTTCAAATGCAACATCTAACAACTTTTCCAAGCATGGAAGCATGAGTGGCATCATTGTGACAAATGGCTCCGGCACTATTATCTCGCATCTAGTTTTTCTATGGCACTTGGGCACCACTGTCTCAACAATATCCAATGAAGCTTACAACACTCCATTAATATCTCACAATTGAACCTTAGTTGTGTACATAATGCATATAACATGCCATTTAGTTGTCCTTTGCCATGTGCACACACATCCAAACAAAATGAGATCTAAAATTGGCATACATGTTGAACATGAGAAAAAAATGTTAACCTGCAATTGATGAACACGCCCAAAAAGTGGTGCCATGTCCTTGGTTGTTTTCTTCTCCACATTGTCAAATATAACACTTTTTTTTCCAAGCACCCCCACTTATATGAACATTGTTTCTATATTGGAATAAAACTATAAGAATGTTTTGTTTTGTTTTCAACACATACAAACATTGCAACATGACAATATTTTGAACCCTTTCATTTCTAAACATATGATTGTGCTTCTTTTGGTTGCTTATTGCAGGAAAGCCATGAAAAGCTTTGCATTATTGCTTAAAAAGTTGAAAACCATACTTCAATATCTTGCTAGTGACCAAGTTCCTCTAAGGTTTTTAATTTTTGGAGATGCTCATGATGATTATCCTGGTAGTTTTTGACATCTTGAGAAAGCACCATGTTTCTTGCAAGCACAATGCCCATCTCCTTGCACTACAAATACTAGTACATAAAACATTAATTCGAAACATAGATGTGCAAGCTCTTCACTCAACATGTACATGAAATCTAAACTTTGTAAAATCTATGAAATTTTTATTTTCAAGGATTGCAAAATAAGTTTTACATTGTCCAAAATAAGATATTACATTCTAAACAATAGTCCAGTTATGGCATTCATTCTCTCCAATTCCCTTTAGCAAGATTCAAATTTGATGTATACACAAAACTTGAATGGATAAACAAATCAACACATAATCTCCTGAACAATGCAAACCTAATTTTCTAAGGTTCTTCTCAATGACATCGCTTGATCACTAGCAAACATTACTTTTGCATTAGCTTGTGCACACCTTATGTAAGCATTTGTAATCTCTTGCTTGCATGTGTAAGAGCACATAACAAGGTGGGGGTAAGATTTGATCTTTAATCTACTTCAAAAAGTGGGACAAATAATTCTAAAAGTTATGGGATTTTGAGATTGTATTGCAATTCCAGAATGCACGGAAATACAACAGGCATATTTTTCCAAGGAAATGGAATGTACCCCATAGTCCATTTCAATAGTACATAAAACAATCAAGAATTTGGGCAACATAAGTTACAATGTTTTGAGTACATACTTGGCCTTATCTAATTCTACTTCTAGCAACTAAATACGAACTAGTGATTCTTCACACATTTTGCCAATCTCCTCTTGCTATAATAAGATGACCATGTTAAGGATGAAACCCGCAGCCCACCCTACTTGAATTCCTATTCATAACATGATAACCTATAACTGTTCTTAGCATAATAATGTCCAAAACAAATTGCTGCAAACATAATAACATCATACCTTTGAGCAAACAATTATTTCAAGCCTCTTGAATTTGAAGTTCATTGATTCTATTCTTGAGCTATTAGTTTTCAACTCGGACTTCAACTTTCACATGTAGAGATAAGCTTGACTGAGCACCCACATGGTTTGAACATTTGATTGGGGTTTTCTTTTAGGGCATCTTATTAACCCAACATTCAAGTTCAAATGCTCCCAATGCCTCGCGTTCTACCAGTGCCTAAATTGTTTATAAACTCAATCATGAACAAGTTGTTGCTACGCAAGGGAAATAGCAAATGACTTCACATTTATTGAATCACATAAACCATAAAAATTAGAGCATAACTAATCCAAAAACAATTATTGGCAAAATTTTGCCCAAAAGTGAAATAAAAATTTCAAATCTCAAATATGAAGTGATTTCAGATGGTTTCAATTGCCAAAAGTGAGAAAAGAAAGAATTTAAAATCGCCAAATTTCTATAGTTGGTTTTTAGTGTGTAGCAAAAAATCTATAAAGCTGATTAGAAAATCATATTTCAAATATGGTTTATGGCCAGATTTGGCTGAATCTTCCTAGGGGTGATCACCATTTTTTCTAAATTTTCCTAGAGTGATAGCAACTTTGCTCCAAACAACAATTCCTAAGAAAATCCCTGGAACCAACGGGCCCTTACTGAAGGGGGATCTTTGTTTTTCAATCTAATGAATTCATGGTTGAGCATCCCCAATTGGATTTGGACTTAAATGGGAGGACAAATTTGTACATGACCATTGTTATAGTAGCCAACATATACAATTGTAATAATCATCAATTTTATTAAATGGAAACAATTTATTACCAAGGCATTGGGTACAACTTACAACAATACATGAGTGATTTGGCAAGGCTTGGTTCATGGGTATTTGTTGGAGTTTCTTTATGCATAGCCAAAAACAATCAGCACAACTTGCTGTTGAATGGACTCAAATCACAGGAGCTTGAAAGTTTTTCACAGCATCTTGGGGTGTAGTGTATTCAATGATAGTGGGAGAGAGGAGAGCTCTCTCCCATTGCTGGATGATGCTGCAATCTGTAACTTGGAGGATTTCTTGGTTTTCTTTAGATCAGGGATCAGGGAAAAGGATTTTTCCAGCTTTCTTCACAGCACCAGTTTCTGTAAGTTCATAACAATGTCTTTCTTCTTGTAAAGTTTTGGCTTCTGTCAACACTTGGTCAAAAGTCTTTCTGAGGCATTTATTTTCAATTCTCTGAGTGGGTCGTAGGTTCAAAGCCAACAGCATGCATGTCAGGCATCAAGTATATTAATTATGGAGAGCAAACAGATCTTTCAGAGGCCATGAGATTCAAGGGAGTCAAAGAAGAGAAAACAAACTTTGTCCAACACTGAGTTTTGAAATCCATACAGGAAAGGAATCATGGGTATATCTTGTATCAAATGGTGCCCTAGGTTGTACCCCACCCACCTGATTCCTGCTTCATCCCTTGAGCTCCAGATTGAATTTCTGGAGAGAAAAACAAAACCCATGCCTGTGAACCTTTTTGATGCACAGCATACATGTGAAATCGGAAAAGCCTTCATTCAAACAGTTGAAGTCAAATGCTACAGTGCACAAGCAGATTACCAGAAATGTAGAATTTTTTGTTGTAAAGTCTCTCCCTTTCTTTGTTGACAAAAGGGGCATATTGGAACCACCATAAGTCCTGAAGAAGATGACAGAGATTCAAGGTGGATCAATTCCTGTCAGAGCATCACCATAAGTGAAAACACCATCAAAAGCAGAACAAATTCAAGCCATGCACTCTGATTAGTGTCCTGGATGAATCATGGAGATGATGACATAGAGATTCCTGGTGAATCAAGGTATTTCAATTCCTGTTGAAGCATTGCCAAAAGCCAAAACATGATTCAAAAGCATTCAAAGCAGAACCAAACTGAAGCCATACTCTCTGATCAACAGCCTGGATGAGAGCTTAACCTCATTACTTGTAGTAGTGCTCTAAAGCTTCTTTCTTTCCACAAGAGAAGAATATGGTGCTGCCCAGATTGTAGAATTCAGTAAAGGCTCTTCACCTTTCACTTACAGAATGCAACAAAAGGAGTTCATTTTTTATGCAGGAGTCATCCCAATGACTCAGGCACTCCAACAGTTGTTTGTTTTCTGGCATGTTAGTTCGTCTCATACCAGGGAAACAATGGAATTCCTCTGGCACTCCACAATATGGTCATCTTCTAGGTGTGTCACACACATCACCATATTTTCTTCTTGTTGATGCAGTATCTATAATGGATCAGGTGATACACCAATGGCTAAGTTGGCTTGCAAGCTTGGTTTGTATTCCAGAGTGTTATCACTTTTGACTTCAGTTTCTTTTCAATCTACAACAAATCATGGACATGCGGTTTCCAAAAAGAAGAGAGGCAAGCAGGGCACCAGGGCATGTCCAGGCAGCAGCACCTGCCACCCCCCACATGCACACTTGCATTTACTACATGGGGCATTTTACCATTCTCACTGTGTGTTGATCTTAAAAGACTATAAATAATCACAAGCCAATGGACTCTCATTGGCAGGCTGTGATAGTTTCGTGAACTTGAATTTCTTACTTGCAGACAATCACAGAAACAAAAACCAGTTCTTGCATCTGGCATGTGAGTAGATCTTCATCATTTTCCACCCCATCAGCAAACATCTAATAAGTCATTCTTCAGGGCCAAGCAAGAATAGTGTCTTCCCCGAACTTTCACAGGTACTATCTAATCAAGAGATGAACTGTGACCATCTCAGAGGAGTATACAATGGAAAAGCATTTGTGAAACTTCTGGTCGATCACAAGAGCTAAGATTTGCATCATTATTGAGTTCATGTAAAATTGCTACCATCTTGAAGGGCTACTCCAGCATCAGACAGGACTACTATGTAGGGTGCTGCATGAGAGACTCAGTCTTTTGACATCAGCACACAAGGGTCATGAAATCAAGGCTGGTGTGCTACAGTTGGATCTGTTCACTTCAAACACAAAGTTACAATTTGTGAAATTGCTTCAGACACATATTATATCATCAAACTATAAGCAAGCATCACAGACTCCTGAGTGGGGAAGGCTCCCCATCCAAAAGTGACAAATGCACATCTTCCTCCTTGTGAATACTGAATGATCAAGCCTATTTAGATGGAAACTCTCGGACAGTGTGCTTACTATCAGTATTAACTACTTCCATAGTTATGCAAGCTATTCACAGGTCTGAGAAGCTTGACTTCTCAAACATGACATCATGACTCAATTCAGATATTCAAGCAGCATGGATAATCAATTTATGGACTGGATGTAATTCTTCCCTTCATGAGATCAAAATCCTCTGCTGCACCAAGGAAGAGTAGCCCAAGTGGTGTTGCCTTGAATGTTTGTACCACAGTCCTCAATCTGCTTAAGCCCAGATGTACAAACTGCTGCAGCCACCCTCTTCCTTGAGGCTTGAGCTTGGTTACTTCATATGGTGGTTGCCAAATCAGGGTTAGGCCTCTATTTGAAGTAGATTCACTTCTGAAAAAGATCCTTTGCTGCCAGTAAATCTTCAAATTTGCACTTGAGAGTTGTACAACACATTTGATTTCATCTGGTAATGTCACACTACTTACAGGCTCTAATGCATCCTAAAGAGCTCCACAAGCCTTTGTTGTTGTAAATGGAGAGCACCTTCATGAGACTTTACATAAACATAACAGCAAGGTCCAATCCATGGAAAAGGTGCTGTAAAGGTTGGGGTTTCGAGTCAAACCTGAACTGTCTTCATCACGACCTGTATCTCAGCAGTTCTACTGGTCTGATTTGCTCCATTGTAGGGTATCTTAAATTCTGGGGGGACTGAGTATGCCTAGCCTAGTGACCCAGAAAGAAATGGGCCTCAATTAGTTTGGCAGCTAGGCCAAAGGGAAAGGGCCCCAGCTTCTCATACCAAATTTGCTCTGGGCTGGAGGACCCAGCATATGGTCCACATTCCTAAAATTTGAAAAATGAGCTCACAAATGCAACCTTTTCTAGAATTTGCACTTTGACATGATGATTTCTGTGATATTTGCAATTTATTTGCATTGTGGATTAAACTGGGGGCATCAGGTCAAGATGATTGGTATTCAGGAGGAACTATGTCATGTTAGAATGACTTCAATTCGATCACCAGCAGGATCAGTGAAGTCAGCCAAAGTCTGGCCACTCTCAGAGTTACCCCGAAGATTGAATTCTGCTTTCTCCAGCATTAGTCGTAAATCTAAGCCTGCAACAGCTGCATCCAATAACCCCTCAATTTAGCTAACTAACTGGAAATCAGATTCAGTCAACTGATCAAACTTCGTACCATTTGTGAGGAACAGGCCAGTGAACTAGGAAAATCATTGCATAGTAGCTAGCAAGGAATTGTTACAGATTATGAACCACCATCAGTTTGTTTGTTCACAGAAGGTTTCCACCAATATGGAGCCAAAGAAGGAGAGGCCAAGAGTTTACCAGGAATGGTTTTTGAAAGGCCTTCCAGAAACCCCGCCTGCAGTCCCCCTCCCAAGTAATGTCATTTTCATTTCAAAGTTCGCTCCAACAGTTGAAACATGTGGGTTGAAATTGCATTGGATGAGCAGACTCTAACTCCATCTTGTGGAAGAGATGCCATTTGAGGACAATAGAAATGGACAAATATTCTCCCAACCTTGTCCACATAGATCCACATGGAAATGCTGCATTCATTTGTTCTCATCTTTCTCTCATACATATCTACTATTGCACAAAGAAATGTAACAGAAGGGTAAGGAGTAACATACCGGGATAGAGACATTGAGTTTGACAATGCCATCCCTCCCCGTGATCTTGACACAAAGTGTACGTGACCACATGCCTGCAAAGGACTTCCTCATACCATCAGGGCTTAGGCTGTCCATGACCTCAGCAACCCTCATGCCTGCATCCTCAACACCTTCCCGCAACTGTTGCTCCCCGACACTGTTGATATCTTGAGGTCCCAAAACTTGGTCAGGAACAAGTGTAACTCGTTCTCTACCATCGCTATCAGATGTTCTTGGTGGCACTGATACATTACCTGAGAAATAAGTTAGATGAAACACATTAGATATTGCAATGATAGCATTCCAATCCAGCAGGAAAGAGAGTTAGTTTTGGATGGCTCCAAAACAGAATATTTTGCAGATACATGACAACAACAATCTGTGACATGGGTTCAATACAAGTGCTTAAAAGTAACCTGAAGGGCGATTGTAAGGTGTAGGACTAGAGACATTTGTGGCATAACGCTCTTCTTCCTTGTAATACTCAGGGTAGCCCACGATCTCTTTCATGGTGTCAAAGGAAGGCAGGTCACTTGGAGGTGGCAGCCGCCCACTTTTTATTGCTGCCAAAGCATCCTGCTAAGAACAAACTGTTATGGGATCCTCAAGCAAGCATAGGCTGGCCATAGACCTAATGCAGTCTATCTACATTTACGTACTGTTACCAACAGAATTGCAGGAGATTTTGAAAATATTACTATGCAGCTCCTGGGTAAAGAGAAGACCTGCATTGCATGGATGGAGACACCAAGCAATGAAAGAGGGTAAGCCACTATTTTGAACCCTAGTTCTTCAAGCTGGAAGGGAGATAAAATGGGTGTTTTACCCCCACCTTCTAACATGTTTGCCTGTCATCCATCAACCCTCCCATGTTGTCTCATAAGTGCATTTGTTTCAACTCAAAGCATTAATTCTCTAGGTAGATATTCGTTAGTCATCATTGGCCTTCATGAGCAATCATCACAGTGACCTGCTGGATCTTTCACCAACCCTTACCTCCATCATGACTTTCCAAAAAATGACACATTATACTGTAGAAAGAATGCAATATTGGGAAGGCTGTTACCATTTTGGGCACTCTGGGTGCAACTCTGCAGAAGGAAGACATTTCTTCCACAGAGGCAAGGGCATCAATAAATAGAACATCTGCCCCAGCATCTGCAAATGCTCGCACTCGCCAAAGAGCTTCATTCAGTGAAACAGCCTGGCGTGCATCAGTGCGTGCCACAATGACAATGTCAGACCCTGACTCATTCCGAGCATCTATAGCTGCACGAATCTTTGTCACTGCTTCCTCTCTCGGGATCACTTGACGGCCAGGTGTGTGGCCACAGGCCTTGGGTGTCACCTGTTTGCCAGCCATCACTGTCAAATTGCCCGTACCAAAAAAAGGAATGTCAAGTCAAGGTGTATGTGTAGCAGAATATATTCGTAAGTATTCAAAATATATCTTGTTGAAAAACTTTTAATAAAGCCACAATAGTCCTCAATCCTGTACTGACTGTAAGTATCTTAAAGCAACAAAGCATGGTTGTCTACAGGTCCTAACAGCCAGCTGCTTTGCATGACTTTGAAAATCAATCTAGTTCTACTGCTCCATAGCACAATGCAAAAATCCACATGAACTGTGTGGCATATCCATGATGGCCAATTTCCAGTGTTATTCACCAAGTCTGGAAGTACCTGATCCTCAAGAAGAATTCCTGCAAACCCAGCTTGTATGTATCCTTTCACAGTGCGCTTCACATTCAGGGCATTTCCATAGCCCGTATCCCCATCACCTATAACAGGTATCGATACTGCAGCAGTTATGCAGCGACCCTGCTCCACCATCTCACCATACGATATGAGTCCAGCATCCGGTGCTGCCAGGCGCACTGTTGAGACTGCAAACCCTGTCAAGTTGCCTCGAAAAGTCCAAATCAATCAAATAGTCTTCATAGCTAAGGACCTTGGGACATAAACCCCCCCTCAAAGCCTGTGTGCACCACAGTGATGACCAGCTATGGAAGCATCACATTAGGGTCATTCAGCAGTTACTGCAATGGTTGTTTTGAGGGCTTTCCTTAGTGGATTATCCAAGAACATTATCATCATTCTCCAACTTGCAAAAGATTCCAGATTTCTTCAGCATAAACTGGCAGGCTTGTTGCTGTAAAATCAAGCTCATTTCCATACAAATGCGTTGGAAAAATGAAAGGCAAGGGAGAGAGCTGACCACTCATGAAGCTGAACCTGAAGCCAGCCATCTCCACTAGCTTCGCACTGAGGGCATCATAACACGCAGGTCCCTGATGCAATCCAGGTGATGCTAAAAGTCTCCTCAAAGCTTTTGCCCTTGTTTCTGCTGCAACCGTACCATCCCGGCCATTGCTAGATGATGCTACAATCACGTCTCTTCTTCTGCGCCTCACAAAACCTGCTGCCAGTTTCTACAATAAAACACCAGGTATTATAACAAACCTACAACGTCAATTACACAAGAAGATCTAGAGAAGTGCAAGACCAATCAACGTCCGAATGGAGACAGGCAGACAGAGAGAAAGACCAAAAAAAATTTCAAAAGGACAGCGGAAATCCTCACCGTGACAAACGGATTGTTCCAAACACATTTTTGGCCTTGTGCTTTGCACCTGCTTTGTAAACCAGGTCCGACGATCCTCAGACCATGCCAGTGTGGTAATAGAACTGAAACGTTGACGCAAAACGCCTTCGAAGCTCCCGAATGACGATTTGATGGATACGATTGCGGCCCGACCGCCACGGCGCTCGGAGGACGAGCTGCGGCTACTCCGGCTGTTCCTGCTCCTACTGCCGTGACGTACATTGCACGCAGTTTGATGAAGCTCCAATTAGACAAACTACAGAAGAAGCGGGAAAAAAAACACGCTCAGTTCCTCAGTTCCTTGCCGACCTTACGCTCGCACTCGCTCAATTCGATGTGGACTCTGGCGCGAGCGAGAGAGCGCGATTGCAGCAACGACGCGGGTGCGTGTCGACAACAACCAACAAGCAAGAAGCCCAACCTCTCGCGCTCCTTAGTGTATAAACAAATGTACCCTTCTATGTTGTACATACGTATTTTGTACACGAACATTTGTACCAGTATTGTGCGGGTAAAAGGTATTTTTTAAATACCCTTTAAGACCTCCAGAGAGCACCTTGCAGAGCGTAAAAGCCAGTCTTGGGTGGGTATTTGATTTTTTTGGAAATACCATTCGGTTCCTCCGGTAACTTGAGTTTTTTTTAACTTGAAAGACCCTGGCGGGGCAGGGGTTTGCAAAATTTTCACATTAAAAAACAGACAATTTCGGGCGTTTCAGAAAAATCTAATTTCAAGGGTATAATAGAGATATCCGTAAAGTCAAGAAAAGACAGCACCAGTACCCTGAGTTTGGTCATACACAGGGTGTGATTAATAAAAAACCTGCAAAAGAGTACATTAACATTCAACGGGGTTTCTTTTTTCCTGAGCGCCTCCACTGCTGCTACATAGATCTTCACTGCTGCTACATGTACAGCTACTATAATTCCTCTCGAACCTTGTGCATTAAATGCTGAGATTCAGCATTTCGTACTGCGTTTCAGCATTTCATACTGAGATTTAATAAAATTTCCTTACTTCACGGATACCACTAAAAGAGGCACTAGGGAGTGAAAGGAGGCCCAAAGACAAGGTGAAGTGAATGTGAATATGCAGATATCTCTAATATGATATGGGGCCACGGCACGGGTTTGGTTAACATTTTTAGGGAAAGTCTAGTGCCCTAGGTCTTTAACAAATATCCTATCAAGTATGTAGCCCACGGGTTTTTTGACAAATATTAGTGCTTTGAACCTGTCTAGGTTCCGGTTCCTTTACATTACAGCCGGTTGCCAAGTTGCAAGTTTCAAGACACAAAGAAAATTAACAAGCATTTCTTCTGTTAAAAAAAACACACATGTTATTATGCATTGTAGAAACTTGAAACAACTTGTTGAAACAAAATTGGAAGATTAAAATGGAGCTTCCTTGCTTAGTACAATAGTTGTTCAAGTTTAAGCATTTTTAGTTGAACAACTTTAACAACCCTAGAAATGCTACAAGTTTAGAATGTAACCTTCATCTATCAAAAGGAAATATAAAGAAAAAAGGTTCATCAGATGACACCTACTACTCTTATAGCAATATCAACAAAGAAGTCTCATTAGCCAAAAAAGCAAACTCATGAATCCAAATGCTTCATTGTGTTAGATATAATTCCTAGTTTCAACATGCCTTGTGATTCCACACTATCGAACTTCAAGAATTCTCTCATGTGCTCAACTCCCAACCCAAATTGTCTTCTTTAAAATGCCCAACTTTCATTAAAGAAATGGCAAATTGCCATTACCACTATGTTGTGCCTAGGTCTTATAAAAATGTTGAATTGCCTTTACCTTTATCATGTGCATAATGCCTCGCTCTCATAGAGAATTGCAAACTAAAAATGCTAATCATATGGGTAGGTTTCATCAAAAGGGGCATAATGCCTTTCTACCTTTATCATATGTATAATTCTCATCAAAAATGGTTATTCTAATCATGCATGTATTATATGTTTGGATCTCATCAAAAATGGCCATGCCCCTTTCTAATTCATTCTAGATTTTTCACATCTTAACTAAACTATATCACACAACAACTTGTTAATTAGAAACCCTGTTAATGTGCACATTTCATCATTTTCATACACATTATCAAATCTACATCAACATACTATAATTTTGAAATGTGCAACTTGTTTGCCATGTATGATTACCATAGGTGCACCACTAAACATGAGTCACCAACCATCTTCAATTTCCACACATTATCACCATGCACCAAAAACAAACAAATATGTGCACATTAAAAAAACCCACAAGACCTCTAAAAGTTTGGAGTCATTAAAAACCCTAACAAATTATGTTCAAAACATTTGGGAATTCTTTGCACTCCACTTCATCTTTGAACTTTGCATCTAATTTGTTTATTAATATTGATTCCACTTCACAAACATTTGCAAAATCAATGGGCTCTAAACAACCAATGCATGAATAAAAAGGCCAATTTTTATTAACAAATATCAATTAGTCTAGATGTTCAATTTGAAGACAACATCTCCAAAGTGCACTCAACAGCCTAGTAATAGAAAAAAATTCTTTATTTCCATTTGGTTAATTGGAAAGCCAAAAAAATTGCAACTATCAAAAACTTGCATTCTTTTGTGCACCACAAAGCATATTTGTAACTTTACACATCCATAGGATACCAATGAAATCCATCAAGCTTTCTTGAAACAAGTTATTTCCAATTGTTAGGGTTTGTCTCCAATGTGTGAAAAAGATTTTCATTGTCCACATGTTTGCCTTACACCACTTAAGGCTAATGAACAATATTGAACATCATTAAGTCATAACATTCCACTAGCAAAGGGAATAGCAATTGTTCATTACACTCAACATCCACAATGGATGTTCTTTCACAATCAACATACTAGTCACCAATTGTGTCGCAACCCCACTTTGGCCAAGTGTGGGGGTGAAGCCCAACACTCCCAAAGTTAGAGATTTGGAGTCCTCCGGGACTCCCGAATGTTTAGAGTTCGACAGCAGAGGCCAAAACACCTCGCATTGGGGTGTTCTTGGTGTCGTTGGAAAGGTCTTGAAGTGTAGATGTCTAAAATGCCCTCGCATTGGTCATTTGGACATCTGCAGCCCAAGTTATGGGCAAAATAAGGGCCGGGAGTCAAATTGGCAGTTTGACTCTCGACCACTAAAAGTCGGGAATCGACCTCTTCCCGACCTCCGAATTGAGAGTGCGAGATGTCGTTGAAAAGATCTCAACGAGGGCTACAACTTTGCTTTAGACCTCGTTGCAATCAGACCTCGCAGTCGGGAGTTATGAGCTCCCAAAGTCCCGGGACTCCAACTTGGACAATTTCGGGACAATTTCGGGACTCCAACTTGGGAGTCCCAGGAAAAAGAGCCATTTGGATGTAGCCTCGGTGGGGTGGCGCAGAGAATACTATATGGGGGAAGGTGGTGGCTTCCCCCGAGTCCGGGCCGTGGTGTGTCTTGTGGTCCAAAGTGCCCGTGGCTTGTCCCAACATCCAAAGGTGTCCTGGAATGTGAACTAACCACTTTGTGGTTTGTTTTGATGCAGATTCAAGCTTGATCTACTAAACCCTCTTCCTAGTTTATCCCGGGACTTCTAGCACGCCCTTCTACCCCTCTATAGTGCTAGAAGTCGGGAGCGCCCTTCCGAGTCCCTCTTTCCGCAACTACACTTTGGTGGACCCTCAAGTGGGTTCACCCCGGGACTTGGGAGTGCGTCAAATTGCATCATCTTGAACCTAGGATTTGACATCAACACCAAAATAATATGCATTTTTTCCTTATCAAATGCATGCAATAAATAGATGAAAAGAAAAGAACCTCTAGCACTTAGTATTTCATGCGCATCATCAACTCCTCTAGTTCTTCATCAAAAACATTAACCTCCAAATCAATCAAACTATTAGGGATAATTTGATTTGACAAAAGTCTCTTCACAAAGATTTTATATTAATGATGAATTACAAATGTTTTTTTAAATCTTAAAAAAAATATTATTCCAAGTACAAATGTAGAAGTGTGATGAGTTGAATATATGATATATTATCCATTCATTAATTAATTATGAACATCTTAAATATCAAAACTTCACATGATGTTGATGTTTAAATATGATGAATAAATAATTAAGAACACAAAATGCAAAAACATTCAACATCACTTCCACATGATGAAAATCAATTTAAATAGACCCTAAATAAATTGTTGTAACATTCCACAACTCTTCAAACACATTTTAAAATTTAGTTTTTATAGCTCCATGGAAAACTCATAGCTGATGCTTGGAGGTGGACAACATGTATGAAGGGCAATTGATGTTAAAAGGGATTATATTATAGAATTACAATTGTGAAAATTGCAAAAGTGATGCAATGCCTAGAAGCCCCATAGAAAAAATTCAACTACATGGGTTTTTTTAAGGTGAATAATAATCAACCTATAAATCATGACCAAAACCAAGTCATGATACACATTATCTACCATGGTGGGATTATTCACTTGGAAATTTTGGCCTTGTGCACTTGCATACGGTTTTGTAGAATGACAATAAGGTAATTCTTTTGTTAAATTTTCCATCACAACACCAAAAAAATAAAACTAGTTATCACAAAGTGCATCACTTGGTCAAAAAAGTCAAGCAAAGGAAGGCAAGTTTGGGACAAGGCTTACATGTATTTTAGATTAAGACCTAAAAAGCTCAAAACACTTATGAAAATAAGGATTTTTATTTATTTTTGCTTAATATGTGTTTTTTCTTTGGCCATGTCAAATGGTGTTGCATATTTTTTGGAATTGTCCCCACCTGTACATAACACTACAATTTTAACATTGTTTATACCATGAGTACTTTCAACCACTAAAAATTTAAGGATCTATAATCTATCGCCTTAAAATATAACCAATTGTAATCTACCACATTGTCTTGGCAAACACTCAAATATTTTTTAAAAGTAATAAAATAATAATAATTTGTAATGGCAAGGTTGGTTAATAATATCCTATTCACATTTGAATATCATATCTCCATTTACAGTATCACCATGTGATGGAATATAAGAAATGTTTGTGTTGTTGTTAAGGTTTTTATTTTAGGGAAATAAACATGTGTGAATTTTATATTCTTGCAAATAATAGTTATGATGAAAGAAATTATATGTTCAAACGTGTATTAAACCCAAAATAAAAAAGGAGAGGGAGGGTTGGGTGGAATAATTTTTAAAATATCACCATTGAAGCTTATAGGTAATTCATGTGAAGTGTCAAACAAAGGATTACCCATGTTTGCATGAAAGCATTGCCAAACGAGTATACATGTAATTCAACATCTACAACTAGCAAATGTGATCTTTTCACTATCATTAATTAGGAAGCCCACATAATGAGGTAGCAAAGGCTTGTACATGAAGTGGGAAAATGGGAAACTATATCATGTTATAAAAGGCCAATTTGGAACTAAAATATTTTGCAAGACAACAAGCTATCCTCAACCTCCATATTATGGGGGTAGTTGGTTAGGATCAATTGACCAATAAGATGTTATATATAAGACAATTATAATCTACATCAAATATTATAAAATATTCTCATTCACATAACATATAATAAGGCTCCTGTGAATTGTAGGGTATTATTGAAGCAATTAATTGATTGACAACATACATTGTTTTTTATACATATTAATAATTGTTTTAGGAAATGAATATTGAAGATATTTTCTTTTGCCTTTTCATGCATTACATTTGTGATGAGACACTACTTTTTATACTCCATTGAAAATAAAGGGCACATTGACCATGAATAATTTCTTAACATATTGAAGATAATGTGAAGTTGCAAAGTATTAAAATGCAAATGTTAAGTACCCATGTTATGTCAATGAGTCTTTGCTATAAAGAAAGTTCACAATAATGAAAAACAAGGATTTTGACATATTTGTAATTTCTAGCCCACACAAAGTAAAAGCTCAAGAATGTTGGGTATGAGGAGGAAATAATGTATTCATTTGAGGAATATCAAAACCAACAATAAATCCTTGAAAGTCCAAGTTTTATTATTCCTTTCCATCAACTCATGCCTTGCAATTTTATTAAATGGGTACATTCATAAAGAGTCAATGGCACACCTTGAAAGTCCTAACAAACAATCATGAAGTGGTACTAACAAGTTGACATGGCAACTTAGGATTGGCCAAATAACATTTAATAAATGTTGAAATGTAGTGCTACAACAGTGTTCATAAGCATTACATAACAAAAGAAAAATTGGATATCTTATACTCATTAGATTACTTTCAAATTTATCCAAATTTTATTTAGATATATTCAAAACATTGTTGTGTAAATTTATCAAGCATTCATGAAACTTGGAATTCAAACATGAATTTGATCATGTAAATTTAAAGCAATGGTTACAAGTTCATTGGATCCATTTAGCTTGAATGTGCTTAGATATATCCTTTGTAATTTTATCTTTTTTATGCATTATTATTTAGATGGAAAATTTCAATAAAACCTACTAATTTAAAAAAAAGTCCCTGGAATTGCATGTGAATTGAGATTTTGGGATACTTTGTTAAAATGAATACACCATTTGGAAATGAAGCATTTGAAAGTATTATCCATGCCTTGCCTCAATGTCAAAAATTGTAAAATTATTGACATCTTGGTATCCATCTCTCCATTAATACACATGATCAAATCACATAAATAAACATTTCATATTTGTTCTCCTCACCTAGTTTTTGTTTTGATTACAAAAACAATGAACTTCTCACTACTTCATTGATGTTTTGTATAGGTCAATTCCCATACAACTTGGAATAAGTTATCATATTACAAAACATCTTGTAAAGATGCACCATAATATTCATAGATGATTAAATGTATCAACATCATTCTATAATACATATAATCAAATGCACAAACGTTATACCTTCTAAACATAAAATGGTTCTAGAACATAATCCTAGGTTGGAAATAGAAACCACATAACATTATTTAAAATATCATAAAGACCCATATAGCTTTTGGATTTAAGGATGAAATTTTTTGTGTCAAAATCTATTTTTTGATTTGCATTAGTCATACACGTCACACTCCACAAGTTTTTTAGTGAAAGAATGAGAACATTAGTGTGAGTAGCATTCAAAGGGAAAATGTTAGACTTATCACAATAAGAAAAGAGCATCCAAATTGATTAAAAAATGTAGAATACCCTTCATGTGCAATCTACTACTAATGGAATGATAAGGTCAAAAGCAAAACTAAAGTTTTCTAAATGCATTCCTATAGTTTTGGTTGTATTGCAACCCACTAAATTGTTACTACTACTTTTATCCTTGAAGGATTTTCTTTCTTGTCACTACATAAAATATAGTTGAAAGCTCATTGATCATATTAAAAGGTTATTTCCTACCTAGACATAAATAATAAACTTTAATTGTAAGTATCATAACAAACAATATGCCATATATGCAACATCTTTCAATTTGACAAGCTACAAATGATTGGCATATTGATAGTTTGTGACAACATTGGGGGTCTATATTAATGATAATCTTTATGAAGTCATTAATTAAGAATTAGTTCAAAGATTAATTGCAAATTATGTTTTTGACATAGTGTCCAAATTTATTTAAGTGTACCAAAATTTTGTCACAACATCACCCTTTTATGCAATCCTTTACCTAGTCCTATTTTATGATACATAAGATGGAAAATGCATGATATTGATGGAATATAAAATTATGATGGTTTAAGATATTGAATTATAAAATATTTGACACGTTTTGTTCATTAATATTGATGGGGATCAAAATATAGTGGAAAAAACACTTTATTAAGGACTAGGTCCATTTTGTCTTAAGTGGTGTAAAGACTTTCACCTTGTACAAGTACTTCTTTGGGAATTTCATAAAAATTTAGTCAAATCCAACAAAATCATAGCATGTTGATATTCATATAAGCAAATGTGCAAAGATAGTTTTGAGCAATAAGTTATTCATCACATTAACATACAATGTTGTTAAAATGCTTTGGGGGAAAAAAAGGTGCAAACCTACTAAAAGTTTGAAGAGCTAGTAAACTCAAAAGACTAATTGCAAAATGTCATCCAAGGCAAGGAGTTATTTGCCAACTTGAGCACTAAACTAAGTGAACACAAATCAAGGAAAAAATATTTTATGTAAAGATGTGAACACCATTCAGTCATGACACAACAATTTACAAAAGTATTAAAATTTCCTATGGGTGTGATTTCCACATTATGTAAAAAATCATTAATTCCCATTCACAAATGTAGGAAAAGATAATCATATGTGTCGTACATAATTTAAAAGAAAATTTATTGCCTTCTCATTAGTATTTTAAAAATTCTCCATAATTTTACAAATCAATGAACCTAACAAGAATTGAGAGATAATTTGGTAATAAGGTTATAAATTTTCATTTTTGATAGCATGACTTCAAAAAATCAACCACAAAAAGGAGCAAATATAGCCCTCAAGCCCCCCAAAAAAAACACCATAAACTAATAATTGTCTGGGAAACAACAATAGAAAATAAAACTATAAAAAAGTCAAAATGTAGATGAGAAAATAACAAAAGGATGAAATGAAGCCATCAAAATAGATGAGAAAAGAGCATATCCATACATGGTGTGTTCTTGAGAAAGAAAAAAAATGGTGATTGATGAAAAAAAAATAATGAGAGAAAGGAATTGATAGAAAGGCAACGGGAGAATTGATGAGATTTGGTCCTTCACAAAGTAGATGAACTTTAAGTCTCAAAGTCTTAGTGAGAGAAGGAAAGACATTTACAAGCAAGAGCTTGAAGTCTCTAAATCTTATTTCAGATTTATCTCAAGTACAAATGGAAAGACCAAGATTTTGTTCAAGATTTCAAATACACATTAAGCAATGTGGACACACCAACTGGGGTCATGCTTTTTGTAGATGTCATAAATCATCTCCTCAACAAGTCATCAGAGTAGTGTGGTAGAAAGAATGAAGTTTCAAAATCCAAAATTGTCATGATGTAGAAAGTCATCCATGCCCACATGCATATTACGATTTTTTTGTCACAATCAACAATTATGTACATTTGCATGCTATAAGCTTTAAATTTGAACACACTATTCAACAAAATCATGTTAATTGATTTCTTTCCTATTTATTTGTGGATGAAAAGCTAAAGATGATTTCACATTCACACCTCATAATTCCAAGACCCTTTTCCAAACCTTGCATCTAAACTAAAATCCACATCAAGAAATGATACCTTGAAGGAAACTATGATCTGTTAAGTAGTGAATCATGAAATCAACTAATCACAGACATAAGTCAAATTTGAGACCTTTTGAGGTGATAAAAACCCACAACGGAGTGTTTGAAGGTTGTAGACATATCCACTTTGGGCTTCTAAAGATTAGAACTTCTTGCTGACAAACCATCTTCCTCATTCATTCTACACATTTATAATGTAAACCAAACTTGGAAGGAATGGGATTTAATAACCTTCATATGGTCAAGGTGGTGTAACTCCTAGATGTCTTAAGGACGTGCAAGCATTTCATGGTCATTATGCCTCAAATCCAATCTCACCAAAGACACCAACTTGACTGTTACTTTGATCCACCAGGACCTTGTGTTGCTGCAATGCAAATGACAACTTACGATGATTACTTAAATACTTGTGAATATCAAAGTTTTGACTTGGAGAAGAGTTTAGAAGTTGTGGAAGCATGTGGACCCAATGATCTGCAATCGAGCCTAGGGCGCCAGCCACAAAGAAGATCAGCAACAATGTTCAGCCGATCTTGGCCCCATAAAATGGCAACAGATTTGCCTTCAGGATCAAGAACTTGAAATGTTGGTGCTCCAATGCCACCAAGTTCCTGCACCTGCCATCCCTCCCAAATCAGTTTCAGGCACCATTATTTTAGACTCAATGCCCAAATAAAATGCCAGACTCTAGGACCTCTTCATATGGTTCTTCAAAGGCAGCAATGTAGACTTATGAGATGAAACCTGCTCAAAACAGTTGGATTCCAACCTTGAGATGCTTTGCACCAGACAGTGCCTGTTACACTCAACTATCCTCATACTAAACTATTTTTTCTCTGGGAAGTAATGAACAAATATGCCACTTGTGCAGATACATTGTTGCCATTCTCAATTGAAACACTTTACAAGAAGCCTCAATCTTACTTCATTAGTCCGTTGCCTTAGTTCCTCCTTGACATCTTGACTTTGTGCTTGTTGCAACAGTGCCCCTGCATCAAATCCGGCCTGGCTCAACACCTGACATCCAACAAGCATCCATGAGTTCCATAAGTTTCAACTCTCAGCAGGCCCTTTGCCAACTTCTCAATGTCCTGATGAAAGAGTACATCCTCAAGGTGCGAGTCTTCAAAACCATGGGGAACACCTCTTAGAGCCTACCTCTGAGATGAGACTGTTGCCATTGTTAAAACCATAATGTAGTTGTTGCAAGCATACCATGCTTTTCCAAGATGTTGTTCACTACTTTTTCATGATCTGTTCTTGTTTTGAAGCTTTGCATTGTCCTGAAGGTCTGAAAGCGAGATTTGATCTTTCAGAAGTTTAAAGTATTCTAAGTATTTGCAAAGTATCTATTTGGAAGTTTGCTTACTACCATTTCTGTAGAAATCCAGTAGTCTATTTGGACTACTGATTTTGAAGCTTTTTTTGTAGTTTTTATCTCTACTGATTTGGTAGACATTACTACCAATTTGTTTTGCTGTGACTATTTGTCACAATACTTGCAAGAGTGTTTTTCACTCTCTGCAGTTGTTCTCCCTTTTGCCATAACCTGGTATATTACCAGGTGGCCTTAACAGCCATCAGGAGGCACCAAGGTACTCCGCCAATCAGGAGTACCTTGGTGCCAGCTTTAGCTCATGTCTACATGTACTGAGGTGCTACAAACCAGTAGCAAAGAGAAAATAGCCAGGAATTACCAGCTTGCTCCCCTATCTTAGAACAAAATCTGTAATGACTCAATAAAGATACCTCAAATAACACTGCTGGTTGTGCTATCTCCTTGTTCTCCACCCAAGCAGCCCGATAGATAGCATTTGTCACATTTTCATTGCAGATAGCCACTCGCAATGCTAGGATCTGGCTCCCCAAACTCAACCAACCTGTCAGAATCCCTGTAATCATTACTGCTGTTTTCCTGCTCTCCACCTGCTTTTTTGAGGCAGCATGCACCAAAACCAAGATTGCAACTGAGACGTACTGAGCGAATAGGAAAAACTGATGGCCATTTGGATTGAGCATATAGGTATTCAGACCAATCGATAAAGTCTTTCCTGCAACCATACATAAAGAGCCCCAACAATCTGTTGAGAAGATAGACCTGCAATTGTAGTAAATTCTTCCAGAGGAGAAAGGCCATGTAGGAGCCAACAGTCAGTACAAGCAGAACAATTGATGAGTGCTGTTGTACAGCATGCCAACCTCTCATGTGAAGCTTCTGCAGGTGAATACATCATGATCCCTTCAACAGGTGACCCAATTAACTTGAATAATCCTACGAGAAAGAACTGCCACACAAAACTTGTAAGTCATTTGACTGCTGGTAGGGCTCCACCAACCAACTACACCCAGCCCCCATTCTATAACTGTTGAAAATTAGATTTTCGTAACACTGACACAGATCCACATGCAACAGAGTACAAAGTCCAAGTTCCAATATGGAGTAGGACCATCTGCCAGGACAGTAGTAGATGTGGGTTGTTTATACACCACTCTCAGTTATTTGCAACAAAAAGTCTTAAAAGAAGCTACACAAATGGCAACCCACCGGTTTGTAGACAAGAGAGGCACCACAATGTTTTGCTACTTCTGCAACCTGTCCAACAAGCCCATTAGACTTAGTACTTTGCACCAAGCTCGCTGTGTGGGATCAGAGCAACAACCATATGAGGAGCAGGACCATAATTTTATGTTCTAAGTGTGCAACAGATCAACCAACCTGCAGTGAAGCTAAGTAAGACCAATGACTCCCAAAATCATGGTAATACACCAAGGTATGTGGCTGTTGCTGATTGTTGCTGCAAGACAGATGACAAGGCTGTTAAGGTGCTTCTCACAGATATGATCTACACAGAAAAATACTCCATCTGTATTCTCCAGCCTCCCACTTTTCAGCTGGACTTTTGACCTTCTCAGTTCATGAAAGTATAAAACCAGAGAAAACAATTTTAAGCAAGGCCATTCAGAAACTATGGCTGAGCCAACCTTAAAATTCGCCTTGGTTTAGCAGCAGGATTGCCCAGTGCCCTCTCCACCAAAAATAGCCTGTCCTGCTCCAGACAGCAGATTATGCAGTCAAGCACTGCAATATTTTTCCCTAACACATTCCTTGTCAGGCTGCATACTAAACCATCTTCAGACATCGAAAATGACAATCATGAACTGACACCTCACTAGAATTCCTCATTTCTATTAGCATCTGCATGTACAGCTCAGAAGCTCAAAAATAGGAAGATTCCTCAACTGCGAAGTGCTTTGCTATCTTTTATTATTCAACCTTAATGAGGATAAGATTCAAATAGCCCAATGCATGATATTCCTAATGACCTACAGGAAAGAAATGGGAACAGAAGTATGCAGGAGGACACCAAGTTAAACTCTGATATCATTCACAGCATATATATCAACTTAGCACACCCTTGAATCTGCCAGATTGTCAATCCATGTACCCATAGCTATTGGGACCCCACATCCATTCAGCAAAGCTTTTAAAATGAAATTTGAGGGACACCTGGCCCCAGTAGAGGTGCTCATTGACAATGAAGCAGGGAACACCAACAGCACCCATTGTGGCCAGTCGTATCTGCATGACATTGAACAACAATTA
>Ga0209208_10001152_pt1 | contig 36811 bp, 21 predicted proteins | sample S1TSphfallax_3_FD_187694 | JGI IMG/M metagenome (GOLD analysis project Ga0209208, IMG submission 187694) | Host-associated microbial communities from peat moss isolated from Minnesota, USA - S1T2_Fd - Sphagnum fallax MG (SPAdes) (version 2) | ecosystem: Host-associated > Plants > Peat moss >...
GGGGGGGGGGGGGGGGGGGCGGGGGGGGGGGGGGGGGCAGGGGCCCGGGCAGGGTCGGGCAGGGGGTTCGAAAAAACGGGGTTCGGGAGAACGAGCGGCCAGACAAGGTAGGGTCGGGCAAGGCCGGGCAGGGGGCAGGGCACTGCGGCCAGGGCAGGGGCACCCACGGGGGTCTTCACAGTGGCCTTCGACCACAGGCACCCACTAGTGTAGGTTAATCTTACATAGAACCTAAAGGTTAAACTTAAGCTAAACCTATTAAGGTGAAATCTAAAGGTTAAATAAACGTTAAACTTTGAAATTAAACCTAAACTACATGTAAAGGCTAAAACAATGTTAAACCTAATTAAAACCTAAATGTCAAATCTAAGTTAAATTTAGGTGTAACTTAAAAGACAAACCTAAATTAAATTTATAAACTAAATTTAAAAAATTAAACCTAGGATATCAAGGACACAAAAAACCATGAAAACAAATGCTAAAGGAAAGGTTTAAGTCTAACTTTCAAACAAGGAGCAAGACAGGATTATGTGATTCAAAAACAAGAACACATGAAGAACAAAAATATGAGATGTGCAAAACAAACATGAAAACATATATTTATTATTGCTAACATATGCAAACATCTATTTGTCAAACCTTCTTGTTACATAAGGAATTAAGCAATCACATGTTTAGGCATTATTTTCCATGTTTACATCACATACATATGAATTGAAATCCATCATTGGTTATGACTAATAGTATCATTTACATTTAGAAGAGACAAAACATGTTTCAACCTCAACATTTTGACTTATTTTCAGAACTTACTCATACACATGATTTGCCTTTCTTTGAATTTGCCCCATTGAACTAATGTTTCATGGGATTATTATGAACACTTGATTACACAAAAAAATTATACATTTTCATGTATTCCACATCATGAGGTGTCCATGACTAAACAAGTGAAAAATAAAAGCCAATCGAATATTCTTTTCTAGACTTTCACCATTTGTGGCACAAATGACTTGTTGCAACATTATTTCAAAACCCTTATCAAAATACTTCTTTTGGCAACATGAATGTTGTCTATTTAAGAAATAATGTTTTTTCACTTTTATCCCTTGCCTAGTTACCTATGGATTGTGACAACTTACATGTATCCATGCAGAACTCTTGAGCTTCAAAACTAGTAGTTTATCTCTATCTTCAATTTATATCTTGCATAAAACTTGAACAACTTTCCATTAATTAGAACTTAAAACAAACTTCATCCAAAGAAGTTTCATTGCTAAAAGTTTCATGCATGATGGAGCTTTAATGACATCATCTCAACCTAAATCTTTTGATTAGGTTGCGTAAAACAAGAAGGCTAGAAATGAAGATTCTATGTCCCATTTTCATGTGTACTTTTTTATAAAAAAATTCTTCTATTTGGCCCATACAATCTTGACACACATTTTCCTTCATGAAATTTTCCATTTTGACAAAACATCTACTTGAAGGAATGTGAAAACACAAATTATGATGTTAATTAAAATTTTTTTAACACTATTTAAAATTTTCTCTTTCACTTCATTTTTCACAAAAGCCTTGAGAGTGAGAACAATATGTTCAAAACAATGAAACACAACCAAACATAATAAAAAGATCTACTATAGGCGAAGAAAAGAAAAACAATCAAATCATAAATTTATGTTAACTACAATTTCTCTGGGTTCTAAAAATGAGTTGTTGTCTAGTTCTGAACATATTTGCCATCATTCCCCTATCACCTCAAACAAGTCTTTAAATTCTTTAGTCCCCTAAAAAATGACATGGGTGCACCATCCCCCTAGCTATTAAAAAACCACTTCAAGTCCCATCTCCCATCCTAAAAAATAAAAATAGAAAGAAACTTGGCATGTTGATTCATAGTGGTTCCACCTTATTAGTGTTCAATGAATTAACATGTACACTACCTTACCCTAAGGTCAATTTCGTCATTAAATAATTCTCAAAATATTGAAATGAAATTTTGTGAAAATATGAAGTTGTTATGGTGAAAATCATTAAGTTACATTTTGAATAATTTCATCATTCATATCATAATATTATAGTAAATTATGGAAAATATATAATTTCAAAATTAAAAAGCAAATTCAGTTTTTGAAAAACAAGTTACACATTTTTTTCAATGTGGAAACTAACCCTAGGCTATGGTACCTATTTATTGGAAGCCCAAAATATAGTTTCGTCATTTTTTTTAAACCCCCTTTCACTTGGGTTAATTCCATGGGCAAAAGTGTTGAAACATAATTTTTCTCTTCCTTCACATGAAAGATTGATGATATTACTTTAATTATGGGATAGTGGTGAAAGAAAAGAGAGATTATACACATGAATGGGTTTCTTGAACCAAGGATAAGTAATTTGTTATGTACCCAATTTTATGTTTCCTTTTTTCAAACTAATGTATATTGAATCTAATTCCCATTAACAAAAGAGTCACAAGTTTGTGTGACAAAGTAATACAAACTAATAAACACAAGAATCCCAACTTTATCATTTCAACTTAAACATGAATTCCTCAAATCAAGCTTATTGCAATTTCATCAATTCCAATATTTATACATCATATTCCCATTTCTTGTTGTCCATCGCAAGCCCCAAACACACTCTAGTGGAAAGAAGATGACAAATAATTTTCAAAAATTTCTTCCAAAAGGTATATTCTCATCTTAATCATACAATTCACCATGTGACTCATCAATTGTGAGTCATCCAACCTTAAATTATCAAATTAATATTTTATGATTCATCAAGTATTAGTCATTTAATCTCAAATTGTCAATTATAATATGATGATTCATCCAAGACGATGCAACCTAATCAAATGAATCATCATGCAATTTATATGTGTTTGACTTTTCAAACTTGAGTCATGATCATTTAGTAATTTTGCTCGAATTTTAGAAGATGGGTCACTCCATCATCTAATTATGCCCTTTTACACCATGCACAATTTTGCGTAGGACTACATTGCATAATTCTACTTTGTTTGCATGTTTTGCAATATTTTGTTTTGTTTTGTTGTCCCATGTTGATTTTGAATCCAACACCTTTCAATGAATTTTTTTGAAGATATTTACTATTAACATAAAGTTATGCAAATAAAGTTGTGTTATTATTTAACCACACCAAACAAAACCAAACCACACAACTCTACAAAAGGGCTAATTGTTGTTGGCAACAAATGCTCCAAACAAAGCTTGTGGGGTGTGTTTAACATCTCCTTTCATCGCACAAGGACTTTGATTTACACAACAACAGACAAATCACTATTGCATTTATCATTCATTTTTAGTGAGATGATCACCCTATTCTTCTCAATGCGGTGGCACATGTTGAAACTACCATTTTCCCATTCTGGTTGGCACTATGGGATATTTGAACTTTATTACCCCACATCGTCCATTCTTTGGTTCCTCCCCTTTGAAAGTCTTATGGTATAGTTGTAACATCATTTATAAGTTTATTTGATAGACTACCTACATGAACATGAATTTGCCACACTTTTAATAGATGCTCCCTGAGCTACCATGTGAACATGTTTTCGATCTTGTGCAAGTTTAGTTGTGAGTGTTTGGTTATTAGCCCATCCTAGCACATTTGCATTTCATTTGTCCTTGATTCATTTATTTACAATGTTAACTTGCCTTGGCTTGTTACATCCTACAATTGCACATCTTTCATGTTGTTAGTGTGAACATACCATTAATGATTTGGGTATCCACTTACTTTGGTGCTTGTGCAAGAATGAGCGCATTGTAATTCATAATACTATTTGGGATACCATCACAATTATTGTTTTGGAGAGTGGAACATTTATATAAAATGAGGTTTCCCACCTTTTCTTTCGTCACACTCAATGAATTGATTTTTTTATCATTAGAGATGGTTTTTGAACCTTAGTGAATGTTTTCATAGCTAATTCAGCTTGCCCGAATATTATAGAACATGCATCGTTCATGACAAAGCATGCAATAACAATTGTCACTCAAAAAAAAAGACATGATCATATGTGGAGCAAGTATCAAAAGATGACTTCATTCCCCTTGCCATTGCCCTTGTCATAGAGACTTATGATATTGCACATATATTTAAAACTTGTTGAGTTTTTACTTTTGTTGTTCAGGGCAATTGTTCACTATAATCTCACTCACCAGATTGAAAAAAATAGCACAACCAGACAACATTGTCTATTACACCAAACACTGCTGTGATGAGAGGTTCTTATAGTCGGTGGCAAAAGCAGGTTTTGAAAATGCATTCAGAGAACATTGGAAACTTTCACCCAAGGCAGAAAGAAGCCTGGGTCAAAGAACTCTACCAGGGTGTCCCTTCTTGGGCCCCAGAAACTGGGTTTACACTACTTGCCTGGGTCACAAAAGTACGTTTCAATACGGGTTCAAATTTGCCAAAGAAGTCACCAAGAGTGGGTAAGTTGGGCCCCAGATATTTTGGGCTGGGACCTAAATGTAAAGCTCGCATTAATTATTCTTTAGGTCTCAATTATTTTTAGGTTCACTCAGTGATTTTATTTTTGAAAATCTTTTATTTCTTTTTTGACAAAAAAATTGGGGAAATTTTGAAAGTTTTTGATTTTCTAGTGTAAATTTGGCTAGAAATTTCTTTTCCTGGGGTAAAAGTTCACCAAATTTTTTATATCAAAAATTGAGAAAGAAAAAACCTGGTTCAATCTAGTCTATGAAGAAGACAGGGCTTTGGGGGGGAATACTTGGGGGCCTCCTATGTTTGTGGGTGACTACCTAAACTATTTTCAACATAAGAATTCGAAAAAAATAAAAATAAAAAAGTTATTGTGCCAATAATGAATGAGGATATGAAAGGTTCAAAGGGTTCACCACTTTTGTGAAACAACTACACTCCAAAAGATCCAACCCTTTACAATCCTATGTTGAGGAGTTGCAACGGGGCTGGCTATTTGTAGACTTCCATAATCTCTTCACAAAATTTATATATTTGTTGGTAACTGAAGGATTACTTCTATATTAGGTCTTGATACTGAGATTTTGTAGAGGGGAAAGAAGGCCCGGCAACCCAGCGCCTCCCCCTATAGCCTTGCGGGTATAGGCCCGAAAATTAGGGAGGCCAGGCCCCTTGGGAGCAGGTCTTCCCAAGAGTCAAGCATTGATGGATTTTTTATTCAATTGTCTTGTCTGAAGACTTACTTGCATCAGTGTTGGGCCGATTCTTAGAATGAGTAATAGATAGATAGATAGATACCCATCAATTATCAACTTTTTCGTCAATTCTCAAAATATTCAAAGAAGTGAGTTTTGTATGTAAATATATGAAAAGGTCAAAGAACTGACCATTGGTTTTTTTGGGCTGATTCTTTCATGAAAATCATTTGTTTTTTAGGGTTTTCGAAATAACTGGAACTGTTGATTCTTTTTTATTTTTTCAAGAACTGAAACAACCAATTTTCTAATTCTGAAATATTTGAAAAGCTGAAACCCACAATTCTTTATAAATTCAAACAGTTACACAACACTTGTCCACATGTGATGAGTAAAAGGGTCTGAATGCGAGTAAAACCCAATAGTTTAATCACAATATTTTTCTCAAAGAATAATATTTTTGGGACAGGGAAAAAGGAAGAATCTGTTAGAATATTCCTTTTGCAGAATGAAAATTTCAGCAGTAATTAATTAATTATTCAGCAAACATGTGCTGAAGCTGCCCCTGTACTAGTACCCACGTTTTTTGGGGAATAAGGCTTGCAGGCTCTAGCAGAAAAAATGCTCAACATGTGCACCCATATTCCTTTTGCTTATGTAGACATGACATTTAGGAGATAAAAAACTGGCCCAAAAATATGCACAGAAAGAAATTAGAAAATAAATCCGGAGTCGACCCAGGGCTAAGTAACAAAAGAAGACAGAGATGCAGAACATTCCCAACTTGTTACAACAACTCATTGAGAACCGCATTTGCTTTGAAAAAATCTTGTTCTAGCGCGCAGGGATTGGGCAGCCGACCACAGAGCTGACAAAGGCGACGGACGACAGGAAGCGTCGACCAGGCGCAGCGTCGCAGCCATCAGCGTCACTCAAAGGGTACAAGACTCCAGTCGTCGTCGTCGTCGTCCTCCTCCTCCTCCTCCTCCGCTGTTGTTCCGACTCCCGAGTTTGTGTCATTGGATAGAACCCTAACCCTAATTCTGTAATAATAATTCCATTTTTTATTTTTTGGGCTTCCCGACAAGAATGAAGAGAGAAGATGGCAGAAAGGGAGTTTAGTTTTTTGTGTGCTTCTATAACAGCGTTGCTTGCTTTCTCTGCAACAACACTGGTGAGCTCCAATGGGGTTTTGGAAATTCTTTTTGAACCGTGTACAGACTTTAAAACACCCTCCAGACTCAGAAGCCCTTCCAATTGAATCTCTTTGTTGTTTATCTTGGCATGTTTGTTCACTTGCCAACAAGGCTATACATGAAGCTGAGTCAAATCTGGGTAGCTTAAGTTTGTTCCATTCTGTTTAAGGCTATGCTGTTGGTGTAGAATCATGTAAAGCTGTCGTAGAACTGAACAATAAAGTGGTTCTCCCATGTCCTACCGATCTCAGGTCTGAATTGAGATCATATGCACTCACGTACATTGATATATAATGGCTTTTTTATCTGTAGTTTGTCAAGAGTTTGAGTTCAATTTTTGGAGTTGTATTCAGGGTTTTTTATTTTTCAATTTCTCCAAATAAGGTGGATGGTTTACCACGTATTTTTTATTGGGTTTAGGGTTTTGGTATGCCAAGCTGACATATTTGTTTTTAGACCAGCAATTCTGTGTCATTACCCAAATTTTATTTAGCTCATGAAGTGACTAGGTGAAAAAGTCTTTGTTCATAATCGAGAGGCAAGAACCCAACAAGAGTTTTAGTGTCAAGTGGCTATATTTTTTCCTTTGCTTAAGTATAGGTGGCTACTAGATGCAAGGCAAGATAAAATAGGCGGTGACACACACTTCAACACATTACCTTTTTGGCTATAAAATAGTGTGAAGATTAAATGTGAAAACAAAGAAAATGATGTTACAAACAAGTGTTGCAATTTTAACAAAACTAAACATTGGCATTTGTCAAATGTAGACTAATAGTTGATATAAAGAATGCCAATTGTTAATCCGCGGTTGGTGAATGCAGTTGTTCAATCCTCTACCATTGACATAGTTCGTGAATCTAGTTGTTTCAATCTTTGAGCTTTCTAAGCTTGCAACACCAATTAAATTATGCATGCACCATCCATGTCATAGTGCTCAACACCTTCCAATTTGCAAACCATATGCAAGGCCAACACTTCAAACAAAATATTTGACATTGAACATGGTGAATCGTGGGAAACAAAGACAATGTCGATTTTTAATCCACGGTTGGTGAATGCAGTTGTTCAATCCTCTACCGTTGGCATAGTCGATGAATCTAGTTGTTTCAATCTTTGACCTTTCTAATCTTGCAACACCAATTAAATTATGCATGCACCGTCCATGTCATAGTACTCAACACCTTCCAATTTGCAAACCATATGCAAGGCCAACACTTCAAACAAAATATTTGACATTGAACATGATGAATTGCGAGAAACTAAGACAAAAAAGCCAATATAGTAGCATTTATCTCAAGGGGGTTTGCAAAATTTATTTGACCTATGCAAATAGTATAAACCAAAATAGTTCAAATATACAAACTTTTTTGAGATTTATTAGCATGTTCAATCAATCACCATCAAAGGTGGAAACTTAACAAATATGAAAAAATGACGTTGGTATGCTACATCAAAGAAGGTATTGTTTGGGCGGTATTATGTGAGGGATTTTTAAATTTTCACACCATATTATTATTTAATTATTTAATATCCATATATATAGTAAAGTAATTTATAAATTTACTTATATAGTAAAGTAAATATTATGTTTGCATTGAATTTTTGCACCATATATTTATTTGAATTATTAATTTTAGTTGAAGGCATGATGAATGATGAAAGAAGTAAGGTGATTGTGTGTGATTGAACAACCATCATGCATAAAATGTTCAAATTTAATTATAGAAACATGCATTAACAAATATTTCAATATTAGATCACATTTTAGATGATGATGACCATGTCTAGCACCCACATTCAAACAACAAACATTTGGATTATTTCCATGTGAAAAATAGTACAAAGAAAAAATTGATGTTTTTAAGTTCCAAAATAGAAGAAAACAAGGTGTGCATTGCAAACAAATTCAAGTGGACTACCAAGTTGTTGCATTTGGGCTTTTGTCGACTCCTTGTCTTAACCAAATAAATATTAGCTTGTTAATGATACCTTTTTTATTTTGAACTTAGTATAAATTACATAATCTCCATCCTATTAATTGAACCTACTAAAAACTCATACCTTTTATATGTCTTTTGTACATATGTTATGTTTTTTTAATACTTATTATTCACAGATACCATGTATTAGTTATACTAGTGGGTACCCGTTAATTGCTTCAACCAATTAATAACGCACGCATACTCTCAGGGCCTGGGTTTCAGGACCTTGATATTTGGCTATCAGGACCTGGGTTTCAAGACCTCAACGCGAGGTTTCAAGACCTTGTTCTCAAGACCTGGGTTTCAGGCCCTCAACACGAGGTTTCAGGACCTGACTTTCAGGACCTGGGTTTCAGGCCTTCAATGCGAGGTTTCAGGACCTGGATCTCAGGACCTGAATTTTAGGCCCTCGGTATTTGGCTCTTAGGACCAGGGTTTCAGGACCTCGAAAGCTCTCCATCCTACGGTCGTCTTATCTTTTTCCCGTCACTTTTCTCTGCGTCCACCGTCACTTTTCTTTTTCCCGTCACTTTTCTCTGCGTCCACCGTCACTTTTCTTTTTCTCGTCACTTTTCTCTGCGTCCACCGTCACTTTTCTCTGCGTCCAGTGGTCACAGATGGACATACGCACGGACTAAGTGAATTTATATATAAGATTTGAATTTTGAAAGTAAATGTATTTCTATTATAGAACTAATTGAAACATATTTTTTACCTAACACCCAATGTATGGGACATATGATAGCAACAAGGATGTAAGTACAATCATTATGGAATGCTTTTCAATTTGATCAACCTTAAATTTTCTAGAGTAAAAAATATTAAATATTTTCTTATATAGGAAATTTGATCAATGTAACCAAATAAACAACAAATTAAAAAAATTGAACATACAACAAAACTTGTTACATTCTAGCAAGTCTAATATCATTTTAATAGGTAACCTTGTTCCTCTTCCTATTTCCATTGGGGAAGGGAACATATGATGGAAAAATTTCAATACATAATATCCTTCAATATTGAATGCAATTTTTTTCGCTACATTCACATTATTCAAATCTATTAATCATGTATGATGTTCACTAGGTTGTCCAATTGATGAAGTGTACATCACCAACATGCTTAGGAAAAGATATCAACTTGATAAAATAAGAGAATCCATTAATATCATATGAAGATTTAATTCAACATATTATGAAATTCAACATGCTTGAGATTTTGCATGGTTCCCCAAATTGGCATTGTTGCCAACTATGTGACCTTACCATATGGCCATGGTTGGCAACTTGGGGCTACCTTAGTTATTTTTAACCTTGATAGGTGTGTTGTTCAACACATCCAAGATATTTTTGATCTTGAATATGATGTATTATCATCACTAAGTGAACAATTATCATGGAAAGATTTCCCCATTGAGTGTGCCTATTTATTCCACACAAGAATAATATGGTTATTTTTTAACAAATACATATCGATAGGTGTGTTTAGGGTCCAACATAGATTATCTTTGTATTGTCAAATAATCATATGGATTTGTAAAGATGATGTTAAGAAAATAAGAAGATGATTTGTGCATGAATGTAAAGCTTGAGCTTGGAGCTTAAATCTGAATGTGAGTTTACTCCATTTATATGGATGAATATGTCCATAGATGAATGATTTCATATGGATGAATGTCATTTTTCCATGGATGAATTTCATTTATGATTTGGATTTAAATGAATAAATAATTGGATGAAATCCATCAATGATTAGAAGACAAATAACTTCAAAATTATTTATGTCCATCCTCATTTATTGTCGAAGTATTGATATCTCAAACTTGAATGTCATTTAATAATGATGGATAATGAAATTGTGATAATAGGGGAAAATGTGATGATGGGATGAAAATACTTTTAATTTTTAAAAAAAATCATCAACAATGTTGAATAATTTAATACAATATTGTCATGGGATGAGAGTTAACCCCCCCCCCCTTGTTGTCAACAATACTATATATGTAGTTTGTGGAAAATTAGGGTGCCTTGAAAATACATAATTATTAAGAAAAACCCCATTGTCATCAACAACACCAAGTCAATTTGCTCAAATAAAATAAAATAAAATAAATGACTATGGGGTGGATGTTAATATAACAATAGTAGTATAGTTAAGACATTGAAAATAATGACATTTAAAACCATAGCCATGAAATACATTTATAATGAAATTTACATTATATTATTCAACAAATGTTATATAATGTAAAATTAGATTGTGTTTCGTGAAGTTTCAATTGATTAAAATTATGGGATTTTTTTTCATAAATAGTAAGTCAATGATAAAATAAAGCATTCATCCATAATTTTGATGGAAGTTTTATTTATCAAGAAATGTAAATTGAATTAATTTTTTCATCCATACATTATATGAATGAAAAAATCATTTATCCATAATGAAGATGAATGCTTACATTCATTCCCATGTTTGCTTATAGGTTTACCTATACAAAATTCATTTTGTGGTTAAATTCTTGGGTTTTATTTGCATGTTAATAAAGGAAATGACATTTTACCATCCCAAGTTCTAACTATAGGTTCTAAGCTTAGACTCTAGGCTCATACAATAACTTGCCTCAAGAAAGTAACAAATGAAATCATGCCATATGTGCCTACTAAATATGATGAATCAAAACGCAAGTTCATTGAGCCTTCAAATTTCATTGAAAGAAACTATTCCAATTTCTGTTTTTTAAAAACTAGACACATGTCAATAAAAAAAGACGTTACAAAAACTCCAAAAATTGTAAATGTGTATTCCTTTACCACATCATTATTGATCATAGTGTTAAAGTCAATAGATACATGTGCCAACAAGTGGGAATATTTTTTACCTAGACAATGTGATCAAAATGTTGTCCTTTATCATGGCACTATTCTTTTGATATGGGGTGCCCATTTGAATATTTAACAAATAAAGACTTCATTTTTATCATATTAGTTATTTATTAAAATTCATTATGAAAGTTAAACCATATGTCAATGATGTGAATTTTAAGCTTATATCAACAATGATTTTTTTTAAAATAGTGACATCCATTAAAGTTATTATATCATGTCTAGGAATACCTATTGTATAGAAAAACACCCTATTAAAATATTTCAACTCAAAATTGCCATCAATTCACACAAGGTACATATCACATGCCAAGATTTTGAGTATTCAAAAACATGTTGTAATATTTTTTTGGGTGGAAACTTACACCAACCAACTTAATGAATTCGAAGATATTCTATTTAATGAATATTTCAAGAAAATTGTGATTCATAGGAACAAATACACTTATTAAAAATTGGAAATCACTTGTACAAAATAATAGAATAGTGTGTTAATTTACTAAATATTATCTCATGCATGAATCAAAATATTTCTTTTGCAATATCTTACTCCAACATGTATCTTTTTGGAAATGACTTGAGTAGTTAATTGAAGTTGTTTTTACTTAATGGAATGTAAGTTGGGTCCAACCATGGTAAATTAGACCAAAAAGTATGTCCGCTTAAAATCCCATTTAAAAATATGATTTTTTTAAAAACAAAAATACAAGAAAGTAAATTGAAAAAAATAAAATCATGTATGCTTCCATTAGGTTTATGGTAAGTTGAATATAAAATATGAAGAACTTTAGAATAATATAAGTAGGTAACAAGTAGGTTTCAAATTGATTGGTAAACATTTTTTTCAAACCTACTTTTATCCTACAACTAAATATATATTTATTAAAATCTGAAAAAATGAATAACCACGAGTACATTTGGGACCCCATTAATTCAAATTTTAAAAAATAAAAAATTCATCTACTTACAACCTACTTAAGGCTATAAGGTAGATTGCGAGCTTTGCTTGAATTTTCATGAATATACTTAAACCTACTTTAAATATGTATTCTTTATTTAGAGTTTTAACAAAGTTGGAAAAAATGTTCATATTTATCCTTGAATTAAATAATATTTTAAAAGTTCAATATATGAAAGCCTACTTGATGGCTACTGTTCATTTATGTTACAAGGAACATTTGTGGTCTACTTTACCATGCTTAGAAGTAGGTACAAGGGTTTTAGATGATATTGAAGTTTTTAAACATTACGTGAAAAAATATTCGAAATGAAACACCCATAAATTATTGAAAATGGAACATTTATTCAATAATATTCTTCAAAAACATTCAAATCTAAATCCATATATTACATTGGAAACATGTGAGATAGAATATATGACAACGTGGAGAAGACACTTAATGTGATGAGTGAAAAATGTTATGACCACAAATTTCAATCAATGATATATCAACATCAACACTCATGGAAGAATAACAATTTCTTATATTTGATGACCTTGATAAGTTTATGACAATAATCAAATTTGTAGAGGGTGTTCTTAAAGGTGACAAATCATCTTCATACAATATATAACAAACCATTTGATTGAACAAGGGAAGAAAAATTTAATCTTGGTAACAATAGATGTAATAACATCAAAACTTTCAATAGCTGCCAAAGCAATCAATGCACAATTCAAAATACCTATACACAAATATTTATACACTTTCATTGAACCCAATAATCCACTATAAAAATAAAGATTAGTAGATGTATTTATTAGTGACAAAATGTTGTCTTTAACCAATATAATATTGTGTTTTGTTTACTCAAGAATAAAACAAAGCAATGTCCAAAACCAATACCCATTTACATTCAAGATGTTACTATTCATTGGAGATTTCGCACAACTATTACCAATCTACCACCATTAGATTCATGATGAGATAGTTGTTTGTGATACATGTGCCACATCCGAATGTTGCCCATTGATCCAATTTTTTTTAAAATTCATACCTATTTAGTATAGATAAACTTAACTAATACATATATTGAGCTTTCATACCAATGTAAAAGCCATTGAATATTCAATTTATGCAAGGTTTGATTTTAGGTCTTTCATATTATGTCATGGATTCAATAACCACAAATGGTTTTACAACATCCATATTCAAAGTTGACTAACATCCAAGGTGAAACTTGATATTACAACAAGTTGGATTTTGGATTTTTGAAAAATGTTTCAAACATGAACATGTGTTTGTTTGTGCATAATTGGGAAATAAGCCAAAAACATCTTCCAACTCATAACTAGCATCAACCTAATGTAATCATGGGCAACATTCTCATAACATAGATAAATAAATAATTAAAAAACAACTAGTGTTGGTTGGGTTATAGCTAAACCATTGATACTAAAAAATGAGAGGTGAAATTTTCTTGGAATGGGTATCAATACTAATATCCAAACCTTGATACCAACTTGGTTTGGTCCCAAATTGGTATTTCCACATACACATTTTAGGGCAATATTGATATCACAAAAATGTACATTAGGTTAATGTAGTTTATGATATCAATATGACACCATTGTTGATACCTAACACAATCATATGTGCCAAAACAACATTGGAAATTACCTTCATTGAGCCCTACTTGTTAATGGGTTTCCAACAATACTAATTTAGCATACATGAATATATTTTTAAAAATAAGTTTTAATTTTACTGAATTTTCAATGACAAAATTGTTCAATATTGAATAATTCTTGCATTGTAACTCTAAACATTATGAAACCACCTTGGTAGCCCCTTTCTACATCAAGGCTTTTCAACATTACAAACTAATGGGTTTTAAAGTTTGGGGGGGGGAGATTTCAATGCTTCAAACAAACCAAACTTGTAAACTACATTCCCAAATTTCATTTATGCAATAGTGTAAGTGGTTTAGCAAAACTACAAATAAAACTTTGAAATTGTTGTCATTGTCAAATCATGTGTGTCATCAAGTTGAATTTATGGACTAGGTAAATAGTGAAAGTTTGTTGGTTATTAGAAATAGATGAGGTGTGGGAAAGTCAAAGCTATTTCAAGTAACCAATGGCCTTGAGCCAATTATTGATCATAATTGATCATTGTGAAAATCAAGATGACCTCCTATGTGCAAAGTCAATTTGCTTGCATGTCAACAACATTTTAGAATAACGTATTTATAAATTTTGTACCTATTATCTTCCCCTATCTATGTGCATTCATTTTGGTCATGGATATTTTTTTAATGTTCTTTGACTTTTAACCTTTTGTTATGATTATTTGGCATGTCTAGTAATTTGTTGTAGTTTTTTTTTTCAATTTTGTTGCCACATCTTTCTTTTAAGCTTTTGTTAGTGATTCTTCACCATACATAGTTGATTTTTGTTTTTTCAAAACCTTTTCCAAAAAAAATTGTGTGGGTACATTGTTTATTCTTTTGTGACATTTTCTATGTTTTTAGTTGGTGTCCATATATTGAAGGATCCCAATCCTCCAAATCATTGTCATAGGCGTTGTTTTTGCATCATAAATTCACCTATACCTATAGGATCAAAGGTCAATGTTGATGAAACAATTATGTTTCAAGTTCATGGTGAAGGTAATGATTGAAAGGATGCTATCAACCTTGACATCAACAATGTTCCCAAAATTCTCAACATGCCTTTAAAATTTGGTATGGTCTAAAATCAATGTTTTTTTTTTTTTCAATTTTGTAATGTAGTAGTAGTGGTGAGCCTCCCTATGCAGATTTTGACTTAATTGGTGACAATTTTGTACATGACCATTAAATGTATAACCTATAGACAACCCCATGGCAACACATTTTCCCCCAAAAAATTAAAAGTAGGGGAAATTTGGCAACATGTTTTTGGAAAACCATGGGTTTTCCACCAAAAAATAAATTAACATCACCAAAAACATGGATATTTTTCCAAGAAAAAAAACTATTCAAGATCCTTTTGTTGATAACTTTCATGCAATAGATGATGTTAAGTGTTTTAGTCTTATCCTTATAATTAATTTTATGTGAATTAATGAGGAGGACTATACCAAGATTATGAATGACCTTAAGCATCCAAGTGTAAAAAGCAAGAAGTGGGCCATTAATAAGTTCTATCTTTGGAAAACGTTTGTGAACATTGATTCATTTGTAAGGATCAACAACTTCTTGTTGAAGGATTTACAAATTTGGTGTCACATTCCTTTTAATGTATTGCAAGGCTAGTGGAGATAGTTACCCCATAATGAGTGTGATGAACATGTACAATCCATTTAACATATTGTTGAAAGTTGCTTGCGAGAAGCAAATTCTTGAATCATATTCTTTATTGAACATGAATTTTGCTTAAAAACTCACCCATATTTTTTAACAATCAATTGTGTTCTTTTGGAAGCTATGCGGTGATCATGTGATGATGGTGGAAATAAAGAAAGGCAAAAAGTAAACAAAGTAACCTAGGATGATAAACAATTTATATTATCACATGCATTTCACCAAGTTATTACGCTACTTGGTTGTAATATGTAGTTTGCCTACTATTGTTTTGTAGTCCTTTTATAGGCTACCACATTGAACTATACAATTTGCTCATTAGTGATTTCATTAGTGGTGTGGATGAAAAAAACATTTATGTACAATAAGTTTCATCTTTAACTATTTTTGTTTTAACATTGTTCTTTTATTTATTTGTTAGGATTTTGATGCATGTTGGTGTTTTGTTTCTATTTTCCCTGGTAAAAGAATGCCAATTTGTGATTACAATTTGTTGCAATCAACTTTGCAACTAAACAATCCCTTAGTTGCATAAGTGAAATCACATTGAACCTTTACTCACAAATGGGGACTTAATGTGATGTTAACACATTTTCCATGGATGAAGTATATAGTCAATGTATACACTTTCATCCTTTGACTAGAGTATAACATTTGCAATTACCAACCATTTTTTTGCAACTAGTAAATAACCTTATCACTAATTGCCATTTGTCAACATAATATTATGGGGAAATTTTTCTTCATTATTGAAATATTAACCTAGGCCATCCATTATGGATGGCCATATATTTCAACACATTCTTTAATTGGATTTTTCCACATGACAAAACTTGGAATTTTCATAAATGATTTTATATAATATATAAAGAAGAAAAATCCACATAGCCCAAATTCAACATTTAACATGATGACACTTCGACAAAAGATCATTTGACATGTGGCACAATCAAAAGTTTCCATGTGGCATATTGATTGAATTTTGCAAATTTTATTTTTTAAAAATTACTTACATAGGCAAGTAGGTAGGTAAAATTATGTGTGTAAAACAACCTACTTACCTAAGTTACTTACTTACCCACCTACCTACCTAAGTAGGAAGGTAGAAAGGTAGATGAGTTAAAAAGTAATCATGTAAATATTTATTTTATTTTATGTTTTGCCTTTAGGGTTAAGCTTCTTTGAAATCATCCCAAATGCACATATTTTTTAATGTGAAATCAAAAGAGAAGGCACCTTCTTTATATACTTTGTAAGATGACATTAGAAAACAAAACATACATGTTCCCTTTTAATTGCATTCTAGTCACAAATTTGGTTGCAACTAAAAATGATTTTCCCACAAGCTTTGTGTTTATATTTAGTTTTGTAAATTATACAACTAAATAGGTCTGAAATAAGTAGCTAATTAACTAACTAATTCATTACCTAGTAACTAATTACCTACCCACCCATCCACTTACAAAACTACGTATTACATATTATTATTTAATAATTTTAGAATTAACATTGATCATTATTATTTCATGGTTTCCAATAATTAATCCATTGGTTCATAGTAATATTTCAATAATAATAATAAATTAATTCAAAAACTATCTATTCAATATCAAATTAATTAATCAAATCATAAATTACTGAATAAAGTTTTTAATGAGTCTAATTATTTGGTATTTATTTATTTATTCAATTACTTAAATGAAATTACTATTTTTTACCTCTGAGAATAATTTTAAAAAAATATTAGTGATCAACTAATTAAAGTAAATAAAAAATAGGTATTAATTGACTATCTAACAAAATAAATTATTAATTAATTGGTAGTTCCTGAATATTAATTGTAAATTATTAACTTTCTAGCTTGTTAAATTAATTAGTAGATATTAAATCTGTTTTAATAAACCATTAACTAAATAATTTAACTTGTGATATGTTGTGATTTAAATAGTTAATTATGTTTTATTTTATAAATAACTAAATATTGATGAATTATTATTTATTAACTATTAACCATAATTCTTGATGAATAAATATTAAATATCTAATAGTTTAGTAAATATAAATAAATAAATAAATATTATTAATAATATTAACTGAATAATTAAGTAATAAACAAGAACAATATATTCTGAATTCTACTACTTTACTATGTAAATAATAAATCAGTTTTAATTAGTCAATAATAGTAACTAGATAATTTAATTTGTGAAGAACTTATCATTTATTATTTATTGGCTGAATAAATATTTACTAATTAGTAGTCATTAGCTATTAACCATAATTCCTTGTTAACTAGTTAAATTAGATTATTGATATATTTTAGAACTAAATATATAGTTCAGAAATAATAAAATAAGGAATTTTCAGATAATTATTATTTGAATAATTACTCAGAGTTTTTAATTTGTCCAATTAATTATTCAGAATAATTAATTTTTGTATCAATTTACAATTTAGTATTTGATTAATCAATGAAAGGTTTTGAAGTAACTAGAAATAATGATTGATTACTTAATTAGTTGGTATTAGTTAAATTATAATTAAATGATTAAGTAAAATTATTTACTTCATATTTGATATTAAATTTAAAAAATTAATTTGGTAATAATAATTTATCAACAATTAATGTTTGTTGAATACAATGATTTTATCATATTAATATGACCTTACTGTTTAGTTTAATAAAGACAATATATCTTTAAATGAACCATACGAAATCAAAATGAATTGTTTTCAATCCAATATGCCCATAATATGGGCAAATATATGTCTAATATACCTTGAAAACAAACTAATGCCTTAACATGCCATGAATACAAGTCAAATATGTTTAATATATCTTTAATACAACTTGGGCTCCATGTTGCTATACATTAACAATGACAATGAAATGACAAATGTTTTTAAAAAAATGGTTTACATTTGAAAACTTTGTTCTTTTCATAGATATATAGGATTCAATTTTTACAAAATACTACCTAATTATCATCCAAGCGGAGATTTACTTTTTTTTTAATTCATTGAAATTTTGGAAGCACTTAGGGTGGATAAACATTAAATTAGTTAAGCAAGTGGGGATTAAATCCTCGAATTAGATATTTAAGGGAGAAGTTTTCATTGGAAACTAGTTTAATCTCAAAGAAAAAGATATGTTAATCTCTTGAAATAATCCCAACATATTCAAATGAAATAACACATATTTACATTTGTATGAAATTGGAAAGACACAAAGATTCAAATAATTTTTTGAAAAGACACAAAACTTTCAAAAGACATTGAAAAGAATTAAAACATTTGTTTCTCTTTCAATATCCTAGGATTCATAAGGACATTTTGAAACATTACAACTTGTAAAATGTTTATTTTTAAAGATTCTAGTTTGGAATCAACCTCTAATAAATTTGCAGTTTAGAATTGTTTTTTTGTATGACCTACAACTATAGCCCATCCCACCTAAATTAGCTCCAATGAAATCATCATTGTTGGAATTTATACAAGTCAAATATGTTTAATATATCTTCAATACAATTTAAATGCACTTCAATATGTCGAGTAAACTGAATAAATATTTAATACGCCTTAAATAAAATCTATATAGTATACTTTTAATGTAGTCCACAAAACCCTAATGTACATTAAATGTATAAACACACCATAATAAGTAACCAAGTTGCAACTAATTTTGCAACTAAATGAACATATGAGCCTATTTTTTAATGAAAAATTAAATAAGTTAGTTAATAGGGAAGGATGTGTAATTTAATAGTCACACCATAGTCATAATTAAAAAAAATTGGTGACTAGTTGTAAAAATGATAAAACAAAGTTGCGAAGGATAAATAGTTGCATGTAGTTGCAAATTGAATGGTTACATATTATAAGATTTCTTGTAGTGGTTAGGTATGATGAACACACATCCAAAAATGACAAGGTTAGTCATTGACATTTTTAGGATGAATTGTTTTGTCCAAATATCATATCACATGATTAAGATGTTTTACATACTTTTTTAGAACCTTATTTTTCATATGTTGACAAATTCTATGGGAGATTAGCACTTGAAGGAGATCAATGGGAACTATTGTTTATCAATGTTAATAAAACTATAGTTGGAGGTGGTTATGGTGTTGAAGGTGGGACATATGTGCTTGTGAACCCTAAGGATGTCTTTCATGTCGTTCCATATAATAGACCTTGGAATCAATATTTTCAAATACTTGGTAATAATATTCTTAATCAATTTTTTGAAAATGTTTCAAGAGGCCCCAAATTTCAAACTTTGTGCCTTATCAACTTGTTTTTATTGGTTAGTTTTACAAGAAACATTTTTTTTGTATTAAAGTGCTAGTTATTAGTCCATTCAACCTCATAAATCTTGATTTTCCATCAATTTGCAACTTTAAAATCTTGGCCATCAACCTATAAGACATAGGGGCTTTGATCATAACTTTATGTGACTTTCATTTTTCGATCTTCTTATTTTCATCCTCAAAATTTGCCTTTGGTATCACTTGTTCATTGTGAAATGCAATATTTTAAGGTGGTATTGCCTCTAATATCTAGTCCATTTGGTGATCAACTAGTTGGTAACACTAGTTTCAACATTCAACCTCCTATATGAGCACATAATAAATGATTCAATGTTGAAGTTTCAAGGTAATACATGTTCATCTAATATTCTTCTCAAGTGTATTGAATAGTGTTGTGTGGTTATTGAATTTTAGGAAAAATCTTTGGTTTTGGTTTTGAAGAATTTGATGTGACCAATCTCAATTCAAATTAGGTCAGTTTTATAAAAACAATTGGGAGTTGGTTATGGATTTGGTTTATAATGTGAAGGTTGGTTTTGGTTTTGGTTTTTAATCTTTTCAAATCAAGTTGGTTTTCTCAGTTCTCAAGCAGGTTTGGGTAGGTTTTGGGTTAGGTTCCACAACATTAAACATCATTGAAAACAATGCAAAAAAATGAATTTTTATTTATAAATTTTAAAATGTTATTATAAAGTTTTGACAAGGACAAATTAAACAAACTAATGTGGGAATCTTCCAAGGCGTTAAACCTTAAACCCCCCAAAAAATCAAAAGATAACTAATAATGGTTAAATTTTAATTGTAACAAATAACAACGAAAACAACACAAGTGTCACAATTGAGTTGCAACTAAAAAATCACCAAAATTAGGAAGGTGATGGTGACAGTCATTGGCTATAACAACAACAAGACCATGATGATGATTAGGACCATGAGATCATCAAGATCAAAAGGGCAATGGCAGTAGTTATTGGTTATACCAACAAGAAAACCATCATGCACTATTAGAATTCTTGTTTTTTCAAATGATTCAAATTGATCAACTTGTCTTTTTTACTAAATGGACATGTGCAATTTGGTTAAAGGCCTGAAGCATGTATTTTTGACCAATCAATTTGATTAAAGTGACTTATTTGACAATACATCTAGTCAAATTGAACAACTTTAGTCAAAATGGTCAATGGGTCATAATCAAATGGGACATATATTCAAGTTGAATATAAAAAATAAAAATTAGTAGTTAAAATGACCAATGGGTTTTGATCAAGTCAAAAATTTAATCAAATTAAACATAAAAAATAGCATCATTAATCAAAATGACCAATGTTTTCTAATCAAATGGGACATCTTATGTTAGGTAATAAACCCCCAATACATAAGCATTATGTAGCTACCTCCTACCTCCCACCTACCTACTTACATACCTACCAACCCACCCACCTACCAAAATGTATTACCTACCTACCTATTTACCTTCCTATTTATCCACCCACCTACCTATTTATGTACCTACATACTCTTACGTACTTATTGGCCTATCTACTCACCCACCCACCTACTCACATACTACCTACTTACCTACCTACCTACTTCGTACAACATACATACCTACATACCTCATGATCTTATAATGATGTGTTGAAATTATAAACATGTGGAATAAAAAACTTGACAAAAATTGCACACTTTTTGATGGTGTAGTTCATTGGTTGAGGACTTGTTTTGTCATTAAAAAGGTCAAAGGTTCAATTCCTAATAGTTGTAACCTATGTACATGCTTAGGGGTTTAAGGTAGGTAGGCAAGGTTAAGTAAGTTAAATATGCTAAGGTAGGGTAGGGTATCGCCTACCTACCTTCTTACCACAAAAAAAAAAATGATAATAATTTTTTAAATAAATTATTTAAATATGTGCATAAATTTGACTAATCAAATGGTCCATTATTCTACTAGTAAAAAAGACCACCCTCGTCACAACAGACATGTCGTAATCAATTGTCAAAAATGACGAAATGGTTTTTTTTACGCTTGTCCAAATTGGGTTTGTTTTTACTAAATTTGTTAGTAAAAAAACCATGATTTTATAGTAGTGACAATGAGCAAGACCACAAGATCATTAAGATAAATAACGCTATGATGGGTAATTCTTGGTTGTAGCAACAAAAAGACCACAACAATGATGACAAAGATGAAGACAAAATCATCAAAGATCAAAAGGGTAATTATAGTAGCTATTGGTTGTAGTAGCGAAAAAACCATGATGATGACCAAGACCACAAGATCATGAAGATCACAAGGGTGATGACGCCCACCTATTGGTTATAGTAATGAAAAAACCATAATGACATCGAGATCACAAGATTAAGAAGGTGATGACAAATAATTATTGGTTGTAATAATAAGAAAACCACAATGACCATGACAATTATGACCACAAGATGATAAGATTAAGAAAGTGCTAGTGGGTAGTTGTTGGTTGTAAAGCAAGGCCATCCTTGGGTAGTACCCCTAGAAATGTCACACTTTGATTTTCCTCAACCCATTGAACTTTGAAAAATCATAAGAAACACTTAAATAAATGTTTTTTTCTTTTCTTAATGAGTACATTTATTAAGTTTCATAGATTTTGAAATTTCAATAATATGAAAAATATTGTGTATTTTAATGTTCCTAATCATTGCATTTAGAAAAAAATTTAAGAACATAGTGTTAGTTCCTTTCTTTGAACTTTTTTGATTAGGAACACAAATTTGAAATATGATTTGAAAATATTTTTGGGAATTTCTTTCCTAAGATAATTTTGAAATCATTTTTTTAATCATTTTATTAGGCAATTAATTGAGTAAGTATAATTTAATTATGAATTTCTAAAGTTAAGGCCATCAATTTCTAAAGGGGCCATTTTAATTATGAGTATAAAAATTTAAAAATCTCTAATTTTTTTTTCAAAATAAAATTCAAGGCATGTATTAATGCATGCAATTGATAAACACAAGAAAATAACAATTTATAGTTGTGAAAACATTTAAAAAAGGACCCAAAAAATGATTTGGTCAGTTTTGGTTCTTTAACCATTCTTTGAGATGGTTCTTAGTGGTATCACCCAAAGATGGGTTTGCCTTGTAACAATGAAAAGACCATGATAATGATGACCAAGACCATGAGAAGATGAAAAGGAGTTGGGCAATGGCATATTTCGATATTGATGGGTTGCAAGAATGAAAACAACATCACAACCACCAACCACCAGTGTGGGTTCCAACATGAAAAGAATGCCACCATGAACATTAACACATCAAGAAAATCATAAAAACAACGGCAATGGTGTAGCAAGTAGCAACAAGAAAAACACAGCCATGGAGAAAAACTTTGAGCTTCAACCTTCAACAACAACTTGCCACCTCTAACCCTTAACAAAAACCCCTAAATCATAAATTGGAATTGGAATTGGATTTTTTCAAAAAATTGGTCTGTTTTGATTCTTCAAACTATTTAAGAATTGGGTTCAATTTTAGTTCTTTGTAAAACAAACAAAAGAAACCCTAAGGGGGAGGGACGGTTCCTAATTCCTTTAACCTCCCCTAACCTTGGTTGTGGTTCCTACTTGGTTCCACATCTTGGACTTGGGTTTAGGTAATTAGGACCAACAACAGCTAGCTGACTAACCCGAGTACTCACACAACACTAGTGTTGACCGTTTTAAAGTTTGAATGTTTGTAGTGGTGGTGTACTTGAGAAGTTGGAGGAATACAAGGATCATATCCAATTGTTTGCAAGTTCTGATTGGAGGTCAACTGTAGTAGAGATCATCACCAATATTATGCATACAACATTTACTCATGTGATGGAGAGGAAATTGGATCGTGAAACTGAAAATATTTCTCTTGTTATTCCATAGTCGAAGTTGGTTCGTCTAATGATTCAAGGAGCCACTTCTACATGCTGGTTGGCTCCTTCAGTAGTGCTTCATGCTAGTAATCATTTTCATAGTGCTTGTCTTCTGGTTGTGTTTTGCAATTTAGGCTGATCCAAGCATAAGCAAGGCCAATGCCTCAAGGCCCTGCAAGGTGATCAACTACCACAGGCTTGGATCAGAAACATGAAAGGCTATAGCTCTGAACTCCAGGTTTCCTCCAAGTTTTGTCATCCAAGTAGCTTTGGTGCAGCAAACACAACAACAGTTGAGGGCATCAACAAAGGGCTCATAATTTCACCTGGTGCAGCAATCACAATAACAGCAGTTGAGGGCATCAACAGAGGTTCATTTCCTAGTGGAAGAAGGGACATTGACATGTCTTCCTCTCCACCATCCAAAGGTTCCCCATGAGTGGGGCAACAAACAGTGGTGCATGTGCAATGTGCACACTTTGAGTGCACTATGCAACAAATACAACAAGACAAGAAGACAGATACTACAACAACTACTACTTCTTCCAAAGCAGCAGCAACAGCATATAGAACTGAGCTATCAACACTCCAGGATGTCAAGAAGACACAATCCAGAAGGGAGTCTTTTGACTTAGCAAATTCTCCCTGTACATGGTTGTGGGTGGAGATGATATCAGGCTTTCACAGATTGAAGGTCATGTAGATGTGCACACTTGTAAGAGTTTTTGTGGTTTTCCATAGCCATTTGTCTTCTCCCCCCACCGCACACACACGTTTGATGGATTTTGCTCAGAAAAAGAAACTACTTGATCCCATAGCCATCATGCTTTCCACGAATGTTAGATCGTGATTTGCAGAAACCTTGATAAAGGTTTGGAGATAGGTAGATAGATTTTTCTTGTGATGATGATGATCCAAGACCCAACATATCTTCATGCTCTTCTTAGTCCAAAATATCAAATGTTGGGTTCATGTATTTCTAGCTGCCTTCTCTATACATAATGAGATCAGAAAATGTATGTATGCTTGCTACTGCTGTCTACTCACTCAACAACATTTAGTAGCTTTGAAATGTATGTATGATTTCTGCTTCTCACTCAACCACATTTATTAGCTTTGTATGCTCACTGTTGGTCACACAACAGCATTTTGTAGCTTTCTATGTATGTGTGCTTGCTGCTGCTCCCTCAATGTTCCACATTTAGCAGCTGTGTATGTATGCGCTCTTCTTTATTCACCACTAAAGTTTTATGTGTGGAGATTTTGAGTGATTGATTGATCTGGGGTGTTGTGAGCAAACAATACATATCTGAAGCTCAGCTTCTAAGCTGCCACTGAAAACCAACCCATCTTTTTGCACTAAACAAATTTACGTATGGGTTTTTGTAGCTTTCTTTTGAAGGAAACATTGAAGCATTCCATCTTTTGCACTAAATAGTCCTATGGGCTCCATAGCTTTGTTATCAGAGGAACCATTGAGGCATTTAGTTGCTGAAAAAGCCAACCCATCTTTTTGCACTAACTAAAAATTATGGGTCTTGTAGCTTGGTTGGCTCTGCCTGCAAGGAACTGACTACAGATCACCGAATGTGCTCCTAAAATGATATAGTGGCCACTGGTAGTAGATTGTGAATCATCTATCTATGAAGCAAGGTAGTTTGTTTTGTTTTGTTTGTCATGCTGAGATCTCTAGAACCATGGCGCTTCATGCTGTGCTCTTGGTATCTTCAGAAAGCTCTTGACAAGTAGGGGTGCACCAACTTGGTTTGAGACTGTTTGGAGCTACAGTGTGGAAGCTATTGATTATTGAACCGTTTTCTCAATTTAAAAAATAATATTAGAAACTGAAAACTGTATTGGAATTTGGGCGTGTTCTTGGGGTTGTTGGAAAGCCCTCGGTGAGTCAGATTTAGTAGAGTTTATTTCACAATTTTCAGAGCTAAGGTGTGGAAGATATTGATTTTTGACTGCATTTTGTTGCTGAAAATTCAAACAATTTGCAAAAATTGGGTTTGGAAGGAAAATTTAGTTGAGCCCTCAATGTATTCACATTGTCGAATTTAAAAATTTATATTTCTGAAAATTAAAGAATGTGTTCACACTTGGGACAATGGCACAGGCTACTACACTAGTGTTAATTAGTTGTGGGGGACCTCAAGGTTCATTTTTTCCCCTAAAAATATCAATCTTTGGGTAGTCCCAAAATAAATATGTTGTAATCTTATTCCTTTAAAGATTTTTTTTTCATTTTCTAACATCACATTAGTTATGAAGAACCCAAAAGGGATCTCACATTAAATGATGACATGTTTTAGGAACCTATTTAAACATTAAAAAGTTTGTTACCAAACTGAAACAAATAGGAAAATGTCACAACATGATTTTTAATTTTTTGCAAATCTAATAACTTTTTTCTCAAAAAAAAAAAAGTGATCAAATGTTCTCTTTTCATAATAATTTTTCACAACTGTGCAAAATTTCAAACCAAAACAAAAAAGATACTTCATGACGTGTGTATTTGAATGTTTTCAATCACATTGTCACATTTTGAAAGAATTACGTAAATTTTGCTTATGATGGGTGCCATAACCATTTTTGGAGAAAGTATTTTCATATTTAGTTTTGTGGTGATAAAGTTTGGAAATATCGACCCAAACCTGGTTGGTCTAGTATCACTTTGAGCAAAATATGATACCATACCTATATCCACGGATGAAGATATGCTTTTGAAATGTAGGTTGTCTCTAAACTGTAAACCTCCTTTTGCATGTAACACTTGAGTTTTTCTTTAGAATTCCATTTTCAATTGCAAGGGGGGAAAGCTTTGTGGCTATTCAAGCTATTATTGTAGCTTCATTTGGTGTCCAACAATGTGTGGCAAAAAACTTAATGTGTTCTCTACCTGCTGGACAAGGTGGTTCAATATCTTTCCATGCCTCCATGCCTTGTAGTACAATGATATACCTTGAACCCTAAAACCTAATATCATGTTGGAAGGACAAGCTTCTTGCAAAGCTTCAGCTATTGCTATTGAAGTGATAATGTTGTGCAATTGCATGAAATCCTAAAGACTTTGAAACACACCAAATCTACATAAGAATTACTCATTAGATAAGCAAATGTGCAAATAGGAACTGGTAAGCATGAATGCAAGTATGAGAAAATGAACAAGTGGATGTGTCAAACATAAGTAGGAGAAGAACTTTGAGTTTTTGAATTTCTGGATGGCATCACAAACCCACATTCAAGGGAGTGGCAATTTGCAGGTCAAAAAATCTCTCATCATTTGGACCTAACCAAAAAAAAAAAGATGGAGCCAATAGGAATATGTAGAAACCCTTACAACCCTACAAAGAGATGAAGCAAAAACTATAATGGTGATGGCACTTTCTATACACAATAATGTCACCATAATGTGCATCATCGTATGCATTTTATTAGGGTTCTCTTTGAAAGGGGTGGTTTCCACTGTTGGGCAGGTATCAAAATAAAGATGACAATCTATCTGGTTTCAAGCCCATTTTCACCTTGAAGAATGATAACAATATTGACCAGGGTGGTTCTTAAAGTGATGATGAAACCCTGCCAATCAAAAGTAAACCAAACCACCCACAAAAGGTGGAATACAAGGAATAGGGCCAAAGTGAACCAGCCCCCCCTGACTGCACCAGTTGGCCGTTCTGTCCATAGGATGGGCTGGATGATTCGTCTCTTTTTCATTTGCCTTTTTACCTTATGTTAACCAACATTCTACCACAATCAATCTTTTTTGGATGCTAACCTTTGACCATTTTTTTTTGTTGCCAATTTGTTCCCAACCCTAACCTGCATACTACCCACCCACCTAGCTACCCTACTAATCTAAATCTTAGCCTTGCCTACAAACTAACAATTAATCCCTTACTTATTTCGGCAAAACTCTTATCTCCTCTTGGCTAAACCTATATATCTTACTGGCTAACTTCTATTTATTGGCTAAACCTATATTTCTTTTTTGTTAAACTTTTATCTTTTGGCAAAACCTTTATTTCTTCTTGGTTAAACATATATATTTTTTGCTAAAATTTTATCTCTTAGCTAAACCTATACTTTTTCTTGGGTAAACTTGTATATATTGGCTAAACCTACATTTTTTCTTGGTTAAACTTCTATTTTTTGACAAAATCTATATATTTTATTGGTTAAACTTCTACCTAATTCCTACTTCAAAAATTAACTAAGAGTGTAGATACATGTTTCAATAATGCCACTTTAATTATTAGGAAAACATTTGTTCATTGGAAAAACCTACCTACCCACACATCATCATAACTACCTATGCATTTGCAAATTGTGGACTTTGATTGTAGAAATTATAATGTAAAATGTGGGTATTATAATTACACAAATATTTTTGGTGGTGGTCCTCTACCTCCATTTTGGACCATTTAATGCAAGATGTACTGAATTTGGTTAAGGAGTAGGCTTGATAAATTTAGAGTTAAAAAGATATCAAACATTTGTGAATATTTGCACAATTTTTAATATTAATCAAAATCAATCCTAGGCTGGATTTTAGGGGGAAATTTGGCCAAATCTTCACATACAAATACTTGTAACAAAACTCATTTTATCTATTTTGAAGGTGAATGAAGAAGGTCTCAAGTTGGGCCCCTCAAATTGAAGTGACCACATTAGAGGTAAGAGAATAAACTCTTATTTCATTCATTTATTTTTTCTTTTCATTGTGTTTCAATTTTATTTCATCATTCATTCCTATAAGATTATTTTGTATGGCATTTGTATATATTTATATATTTATTAATTTTTATGACATTTACCATTAAAGTTTTTAAGGTTTATATATAAATATAAAGGGGTAATTAGTTTTAAATGTTAAAGTTAATGTTTCCATTCATTATAATTTTTAGTTGATTAACTTTAAAATTCAAAACATAGTTTTTATAAAAAAAATTGTATTCCATTTGTAACTATTTGTATAATCATTAAGTTGAAAGCATTTACCACAAGGATTAGTTAAGGTTTTAAGTTTTAAGGTTTAATGAAATGTGTGTTGATTTATTTAGGTTGTGTTTTCAAATTAGATACAACTCCTTTAGATGTGACATCATCCTTTAACATCAACAATATGATATTGCATTTTGCCACTCACATATAGTGCGCATCTTTAAATTGTTATGCAAGTATTGCATTTCCTTTTCCCATATATAGTGTGGATTAGGGTCATAATGTGGGTATTGCACTTTGCCCCCACATACAGTTGCATTTTTAAATTGTCATGCATGTATTACATTTTCCTCTATTGTATATAGTGTGGATTAGGGTCATAATGTGGGTATTGCATTTTGCCCCAACATATAATTTGCATCCTTAAATTGTCATGCAAGTAGTGCATTTCCCTCTACCATATATAGTGTGGATTAGGGTTATAATGTGGGTATTGCATTTTGCCACCCACATAGAGTGTGCATTTTAAAATTGTTATGCATGTATTACATTTCCTTTTCCCATATATAGTGTGGATTAAGGTTATAATGTGTGTATTGTAATTTGCCCCCACATAGTGTGCATTTTTAAATTGTTGTGCAAATATTGCATTTCCCTTTCCCATATATAATGTGGAATTAGGGTCATAATGTGGGTATTGCATTTTGCCCCCACATATAGTGTGCATCCATAAATTGTTGTGTAGATATTACATTTCCCTCTGCCGTATATAGTGTGGATTAATGTCATAATGTGGGTATTGTAATTTGTCCCCACATAAATGTGCATTTCTAAATTTTCATACATGTGTTACATTTCCCTCTTCCATAAAAAGTGTAGTTCGTTGACTATAATGTGGGTATTACATTTAGATTATCCATAGATAATATGGATTAAAAATATACTTACGAGTATTGCAATTTAAAATTTAAAATTATGTCCATAGACTGTATCATAATTTTCCATACTTAGCATTTAGGGTATTATGTGTATGATTATATAGGGTTTAAATGAGGGATACAAATAAAGTACTTATAACATGTACATTTGCATTAATATTGAATATGGCAATTAACATGTAATTTAACATATTGCAGATATAGAATTTTGGACATTAACATCAATTTTCCATTTTTTCTTGTACAATTAATTCAAGGCATAATTTCAAACATGGGTCATGTTTCAAAATCTCAAACTATTGAAATCCAAAACCCAAGGAAATCACCTTTTAACAACATGAACTTGGTGTGAAGAAAGGATTTTTGACATGGTCGCACATATAATCGAAATTGAGTGTGCATACATCCCATGTGCATGAGTTTTGGAATTTCTAAATGGCAAACAAATCCATGAAGACTCTTTGATGGAGTAGAACATTTATAAACAAGTACCCCCACAAGAAAATGTAAAAATGTTAAGAATCCAAAACCACCTTAATTATATTTAGTATGATGTTCTATTGTTCACTCTTGTTATATGGAACTTATTTTAATCTCATATTTTACCAAACCTTAGGTCTTAAATTGATTGCACATTTTGTAGATACACATGTGGGTATGGACCAAAAATTAATTATGGAGACCCAAACCACCGTCGATCTATTAAATGGGGTTGTTTAGCTCAATTCTCAATTAAGTGAATGTACACATGACCCAAGGTGGTGGAGATAATCTTCTACCCTCGACCACATACAAGCCCAATGGTGAGCCTGCACATGGCAAACATGACTTTGATTCCATTTCGCAACCCTTTTTTTGTCCCACGAATGTCACAAGCCTTTAAGGACCACACTTGGATTCAATTGGGTTTAAACTACATTGTTAAACAAATATATAACATGCATAAAACAATATGGTGGGCTAGAATCAATGCAAGATAAGTGATGACAAGGGATGATTTCATTAGGCAATAAGACATTTCTTATTTGGATCACAAATACACACAAAAAAGTTGGCATTTACAGAAAAAATTTGCCATTTCCCTTTACACATGGGTAAGTCATCTAGACGATGTGTTTTATTTTCAAGATGCAAGTGAGGATAATGGGATTCATGTCCCATTCACAATAGGAATACAAACCCCATCTCAATTGCAAGCCATGGTTTCATTAAGTGATAATGGGGCAATTTCAATGGATGCCACATTTGGCACTAATGATGTGAAATTTTACTTGTTCACATTAATGGTGTTTAATGCACATCACACTGGAGTGCTGGTTACATGGAACATTACAAGCTGCCAAACATGCAATGATTTGGTGAAATGATTAACTCCTTTGAAAACAAAGCTTCTAAATAAGGACCCTATGTGGAAACCTTCATGTTTCATTATTGATGATGCTCCATAAAAGTCATAAACATTGCAATGAGGTTTTTTCTTAATCTTTTTTTTTTTGAGTTTTTATGTAAATACAACCATTTCAAAATTTCATCCCACATTCTCCATTGTAAACAATGTTATTAGCTGAAATGATAATAAATTTGGTATTTTATGCATGGAATTAGGATTGTGTGGGGTGAGAATCAAATGCCCATTTACCTTTGTGCACGACATGTTCTAAAGGTTTGGCGCTTACGTTTGATGGAAAAAAATCAAATATAGTGGGGTGCAACATACAATATTGAATGACCTTTGCACCATCATGTACATGCCCATTGAACCAAATGAAAGCATTTAAGCCTTCATCATTCGTCATAAAAACAAGATCATTGAAAGTTTCACCCAACATTTGTTCGATGATTTATGGACTCGATACTTTTTGACCTATTATTTTTCAAGTTGGTACATGAATTAACTCTCAATCCATTATTGTTGTTCCACCATGTTGTGCATATCCCAAAAAAATCATTCCTTGAATTAAGGTAAAAACACCAATGATGGACTTGACAATCCCATGTGGGTATTGTGTATCTTATTGTAGATTAGTGGATGGTGCGGCTTTGATGAGTGCCACATTCAAACCAAAACACACAAACATCAATTGAGCCTCAACATGGGGCATTGAAATGTTGGTTTTCTTTGGAAACAAAAGGGTTTCAAGGTCAACGGATTGATTGGTTAATGTGGAGATTCACAATAATAGTTACAAAACATTATATGCACATGGTTGAAATGAAGAAATGCGAGTTTATAAAAAATAAGGTTGTGGAACACATTGTGAAAGCAAGTGTTGAGAAGGCCAAATTGATCCCTAACACCCATGTCACCCATGGGATAGATGATTCAAACAAAACCAACCATGAATGGATCGTACAAAGTCAACAACATCTGAATATAAGATACAAGGTCTCACTTCCTTTCACCAAGTATGATTGTTACACATTTGAATGGACATTGCATAGAAACTTGTGTAGACGTTAAGTTGTCGTTTTTCTTACATGTATCAATCTCATTAAATAAAATATCACTCAATATTGTGGGACATGGTATGCATATGATCATGGAGGTTTTGCCACCATGTTTATAAACCTTACCTATTTGCACATTTATGACAATGAATCTGATGATGAAGAGGGGTCAACGAAGATACTCTAAAAAACCATGGGTTGTTGATATGTGCGGGTTTTATGACACTAGATGATACTTCCCCTAATTTGAAAAGAAAGAAGGATCACAACCAACCTTCAAGTTCATCCACCCCCACAGAGAAAACATTTGTTCGAATGGGTGACATAATGCAAGAAATCATAAATGAAGTCAAAGAAGGTGGGGTTCAACTCATAAACCACACCACATCATTGTTTCATGTTATGGCAATAAATGTATGAGGTATTTGCCTTTCCAAGGCGAATGAAGTCATGCATCCTAACATGGTATTTCATTGCATCAATGATGGACTTGGCAATTTAATGCACCATATGAAGGATTGGCATGAAACAATGTTAAAACATGGAGATATCCATAAGAAAAAGGTTCATGAGTAAAAAAACACACACACACACAAAATTGTTTGTACTTATCTTTCATTTTAATTTTCCATTACTAAAATGTGCATGATATTACGATTGTGTCAAAGAATAAATTATTGATGTGTTAATGCATTGATTTTGTATCAATGAACATATAAGGTTTGAAAATTAAAGCTACATTGCTAAGGTTATATAACACATATATTCTAAAACTCCCAAACAACGATATTTCAATCAAATGTCATATAAAGGTGAATATTGCATACTTGCATCATGTACAATTGATCTACCACCCTATATAGTGTGGGTATTGCAAGTCAATTGTATAATAATCATTAGGTCAATATGCAAGTAATGCTTACCCATTTTATTTTTTGTGGCATTTATTTGATCTTGCATGCAGGTATTGCAAGGTTTAAGGTATATCATAATTAAAGGTTAACGAACACTAATACAAGTATTGGATATAATATCAAATCTTTCATGGGTATTAATTATATATTAGTATGTTAGATGAAGGTATTGTAATTTTCCCATTCTTTCCAGTGGGGGATTTGACCACTTAATATGGGCATTATTTTACCTTTTATCACCAGAATGATGATTTGCTTTAATGGATTTGGTTTATCTATAAATATCATTTGGATATTTCTTAATAGACTTGGTCCATTAGATGTAGGTATTGCATCTGGTGGACAAGATCCCATTTAGATGATGAGGGACTAAACTTTTGTAATACCTACATAATAAATACTTATTAACTAAAAGGGGGCTTTTGGTGAGGGTACACAATATAAATTTATGTAGGTATTGTGATAAGCTTACCATGGTAGACTAGTAGTATTACACTATAGTAATGAAGGTAAATTTGCCTTAATGATCATCCTAAAATTGACTACAAATGATGTAGGTATTGCAAATTAAGGTTTGGAAAAATTGGGACATGCCCATAGTTAATGCTTACACCTAAAGATGAAGGTATTGATAATTGGTTTAATTTTTTAAAAATAGGTATCTTTTGGATATTTCTTATTTTTTTGATACATTAGATGCAAATATTAAATTTGGTAGACTTCTAGTCACAACACAAAAGAGATCAGAAGATGATGATGAACTGCTTGTTGTTGTCTTTTATAAGTGTAGTGAGAAAAAACACTAGAAAAAAAAACAAAAAATGACAATGAACTTTAACTCCTCATCATCTTCTACACCACATTTATATATTAAAAAAAAACCTAGAAGAAAAATGTACTTGCACTCCAACATGGTCGCCCCAACAACGTTTGCTACAATAATGGAATGCGTTACTACAACATTGTTCCAACAACATTCATTCCAGCAACAATCATTCCAACAATGATCATTGCAACAAGCTTTAATTGTCTAAGCGTAGATGATGTTGAAGCAAAGTGTAAGCATTAATGAACTTTGAAAATAAGTAAAGCAAATAGGAACATTAACTTAAACCCAAACTACAAATCTAAAGAAACCTTAAGTGCAAAAAAAATTAAAAAGACATACCTTTGTTCGTGTCTTCTTGAAGATGTTGCACCTTGCATTGATTAGATTTTCAAGTTTCAACAACTCTTTGTTCTTCTTTGAACATTAGCAGCGATGGTAGGTGATGGCCATGTTCTTTTAATTTGCGAGATTAGTGCCAAGGATAGCAAAAAAGAAAAAGAAAATCTTAACATAGGTAGACAAACGAGGTAGGTGGGAATAATTTTTGAATGGGGTAGTTAGGTGAGTAGGATAGGTCCAAGGGTGAAAAAAAAAACTTTTGAATTTGGGCAAAGAAAAAAATGACTCAACCTTTGAGATTGGATTGGGTTCAATAAATAAATGAGCACTAATTCATCCCAAACAGAATTGGTACAATCATGGGGGTTGGGTCACATAAGCCTAAGGAATATAATTAATGATCGTAAAAAAAATGAAAATTGCCCAACATCGGTGGTTTCACAACAACCAAATTGATCTTAAATTGTGAATGAAAAATGGTGTGAAACTAATGGGTTTTTGATTTGTGCAATTGAGTCATGTTGTTGAAGCACAACCCATTATTTTTTCTCTTTTGTATTTAGGCAAAATTCTTATTTTTAATATGCATAAATATAATAGACCATATGCTTGTCATTCAACATATAAAAATTGGAGGTCATATTGATGTTTTAAATAAAATGTGCAAAAATGATTGTGTGAAGTAATGCACAACTTTAGTACTTACCAAAAGACAATCCAAATTTCATGTAGGTTTCTTAGAGCTCCAACTTAGCTTTCACAAAAAAAAATTATGATCAAATCGACTAAAATATAAGTTGCCAAATAAGGGTTAATGTCGTGAAACATTCAAGCAATCTAGTGTTCATTTTGAAATTGCAAAAATGCAAACCCAAGGCACATCTAGCCACAACCAAAAGGAAAAAAACCACAAAAGCCTGTGGCAGCATCCATACTAATGTTGACACACCCCAAGCTCCTTGATAGACTCAATTACGAGTCTAAGGTGAAAACAATGGAAAGATAAAGAGTTAGGGTACACTCCCTGGCTCATAGCACTTCAGGGGTAGAAGGGCGTGTTGGAGCTCCAAGATGGGGACTAGGACAAATGACAAGCGGGTCAATTATTCACATGGACCTACACAAACCAAACTACAAGTTGGTTAGTGCATAGTTAGAGCACTTTTGGTGCACAAACAAGCCATGGGCAAACACTGATTCACAAGACTCTTCATGGCCCGAACTTGGGGAAGCCACCACCTTCCCCCTTATAGTATTCTCTATGCTTGGCCACATGGCTTGCACCCAAATGTCATTTTGTCTTAGGACTACTAAGTTGGGAATTCTGAAATTCTCGAAATTGAAATTCTTGTAACTTTGAGCACAATCTTCCATTAAAATAATATGCAATTGTGATTTGTTTTATTTTATTGTAGGCAATCTCCTACTACAGTGGCTAAGGTCTTCAATATTAGGGTTCAATTCCCCTAGGAGATTTTAACACTAGAGTCTAATGTCTATTTATTTTTGCACCTTGTTGCCATTTTTTCCACCACTAAAATGCAAGTGTTAGTCAACTTACTTACATGAAATTTCACTCAATAACCATTTACCTACATGGAGTTTCACATAGTAACAATTGTTTTTCCCTTGGGTTATAATTAGTTGCTAGTTTGTATACCTTAAATAACATAAGGTTGCCTCTCATTTCTTGTTCTACATTTGATTTTGTTGCTAATTTAGACGCTTGTCTAAACAAACATAACCATTTGATCAACCAAAAAAAAAAGGTTAGTTGCCAAATTTGCATATTTAAACTACTTGTCAATAGCCACTTGTGCCACATTACAAGTATGAGAAAAAAACATTGATCCACACTCACCAATATATAACAAGAAGGTACACATTGTTAAGATAAACTCAAATGGACTAATATGGAGTGCACAATAATGAGGTGAATACATGTAGGGTGAAATTCATGGTGTGGAAAGTTTCCAAATGTAGGGCTAGATTAGACTATTGCCTTGTTCTAGGCCTTGTGTTTTGTGACCAATGACCCCCACCCATTGGCCTTCTGCCCCATTAAACATGAAATGAACCTTATCATAAACCTAAACATATGTAAATTGTGGTTTTGGTAATGCTCTCCCCATGGGGTCTTACCTACCACTTTGTGTACCTTAACACATGCGCTTACATGTGCAATTACTCGTTGTGCCTAACTTTTTGTTTGTGATGGTTTTTTAGAATTGCACATAATTTTTTTTGTAGTTGAACGTTTAGGGTGCAAAGGTTTCTGACGCACTCCCAAGCCCCAGGGTGAACCCACTTGAGGGTTCACCAAAGTATAGTTGCGGAAAGTTGGGACTCGGAAGGCGCTCTCGGCTTCCAACTCTAGAAAGGGGTAGAGGGTCGAGTTGGGAGCCCAGGGTTTAGACTAGGAAGAGGTATTAGTTGATCAAGCACGAATCTGCATCAAAACAAACCACCCACGTGGTTAGTTCACATTCAGGGACACCCTTGGGTGTTGGGACAAGCCACGGGCACTTCGGACCACAAGACACACCACGGCCCGGACTCGGGAGTATGCCACCACCATACTCCCTATAGTATACTCTGCGACGCCCCGTGGGGGCTACATCCAAATGGCACAAATTCCCGGGACTCCCGAAATGGAGTCCCGAAATTGTCCCGAAATCGTCC
>Ga0209208_10001153_pt1 | contig 36793 bp, 31 predicted proteins | sample S1TSphfallax_3_FD_187694 | JGI IMG/M metagenome (GOLD analysis project Ga0209208, IMG submission 187694) | Host-associated microbial communities from peat moss isolated from Minnesota, USA - S1T2_Fd - Sphagnum fallax MG (SPAdes) (version 2) | ecosystem: Host-associated > Plants > Peat moss >...
CCTTTCATATTGTAATTGGAATAAATTGGGTCAATGGTTTTTTTGCTAAAGCTATAGGTGACAAAATGTATGTTATACAAAGTTGCTAATGTACTAAAAGTTATAAAGATTTCATGATTTGTCAATTCACCTTTTTTTTTGGTAGAATCACATTCCTTTATGCAAGACAACAAACTTGAATTGTTCAAAACTCACAACCCTCTAGAAACTTTGTCATGTTCCTTTAAAAACAAAGGAAACACAATATGCATCACATTCAAACACATACTTCAATAAACCATAAAATGAGCTTTGGACCATCCCATGATGCATCATTATCACTATAAAAATTTCATTGGAATCAATAATAGGACAATGACCATTGGAAGTAAACATATCGAGAATTTGTGATTATTGAAAAATAGTCACCATAAATTATGACCATTAGAAATATGGTCAATTGAAGCCATTTGAAGTATAATCATTGGAAAACATCATTGGAATATACATTTGATAAACCATGAATAAGATAGTTAGGACTATGGGCTTGATCTATAAGCATGAACAAATTATGGGGAAGAGTTGTAGATTATGGGGAAGAAAATGAAAACCATTAGGACCAAAAAGAAGAGGATGAAGATCATTAAAAAAAGTTGTAAACCACGGGGACCATAATTAAAACCATTAAGAATGTTTTAAAAAATGATTAAAGCCATCAATAAATGCTACAAATGATGGGCACCATTAGGATTAGGACTAAAACTAAAATCAATAGGAACATGCAAACCATGATTAAAATGATTGGGATGAAAAGGAAGACGATTAAGACCAAAAGGAAGAACTTAAGATCATGGGGACAAGAATTTAAATCACTAGGAACAAAAGGAAGATGATTAAGATCATTGAAAAGAGTTGTGGACCATGGGGATGAGAATTAAAACCATTAGGACCAAGAATTAAATAAATAATTTTGCATGCTTTCATTACAAATCGAAATTGAAAATCATTAGAATAAGTTAAATGACATATACATAGTGGTTTCCTCTACCCACTCTGCTTTAATCCAACTGCAATTTTTTTTAATTATTTGGTTCTAACGTTCCAACAAGTGCAAACAAAATACAAACCATTCAATTTCAAATTGTGAATGGTCTTTAAGAAAATGTCTTCAAAAAACGTTGTAGTGAGATTGTTTGATAATTTACATGGTTATCATATTTCATGATTTCAAGTGCATTCCATGCCATAGAACCATCGACAATTTTGTACCAAGTTTTGTTTACTTGACAAAAGTGTCACAACATTGAAAGGTTCACAGGCAAGTGAGGCAAAATTTGCTCAATGACAATCATATCAACAAAATTATTACACAAGAGCTTTGCACAAGGAGTAAGAGCTCTCAATGAGGCTTGTGGTTTAATTTCATGCTTTTCAAATTTGTGCCCCCTTGTAGTTCTTTGTAAAAATTTCACCCCATTTTTATGATGTTGACATGTGTTTAAGGAAAACATGGGATCTAACGTTTTGTTTAGTCACTTTATTTAAAAGATTTAATGTTTGAAATCAACCCAAAACTTTTAAAGGTTTTTACCATTGTAGGTGTCCATTCACCTAAGGCTTCAAGGTCAAACAAAATGATAGGCCTAGTTACCAAGGTTTTTCTTTTAATTATATATATCCTAAAGATTAGCAAAATTAATCATATTTTAACTAGGAAAAAGAAATAACCAAAAAAAAAATTTCTCCTTTTTGGTCAAAAAATTACACAATTTGTCCCAAAAATAACATTGATGGTTACCGCTTGACTTCCACCACCACTTTGCAAGTCCTTCAAATATTTTAAAGGATCCTTTTCCCATTATGGAGTATGATATTTTATATGTTGTAAGCAACTAAAGGATGGCTTTTAATTGAACTCTTGATCATTGAAATTTTGAACTTAAATAATTAAGTTGGGATTAATGTTCACTAGTTCCCCAATTTTGGTTCCTAATGTTTTTGAAAGGACTAATCCTAGTGTAACAAAAAAGAATGAGACACACAAGCTTACTCATCATGGTGCAAACTTGAAGAGAAGAAAAAAAACTAATGTAAAAATTAGGTTGATGAAATGGTCAACAAAAACACCATCTCACTTGTACATGAACTTGGAGCAACTTCTTAGCAATCTAAGGTGTTATCATGGGATCAGATTGCTTTGAGTCTCTTCTCTTGAACTATTTTTGCTTTCTTCATTTGATTCCATCAAAGTACACTAGCCCATACACATTACACACTCAAAGGTTCCCTACCCACAAAATTACAAGACTTTCACATAAAATTCAATTCAAAAACCCAAAATCACAACAACACAAAACGTTTCCACCCACCCATCACCACTTAGCACCATGTAATAAAAGCTAGCTTTTACAAGGCATGAATCAACATCTTGTGACTACTCTCGAATCTTCCTTTTGTAGAAACAAAATGCTAAACTCCTCAAAATTCTCATCATTGCAAGTTTGGTTCCCTTAACATTTTCACTTTCTCAACATCACAATAGAAAACCCAATTAAGCACCAACAAGTGGAATCAACACATGCAAGCTCTTGACCTCCTATGGCTCTTCCTCACCTCCAATTGCCTCTAAAACAACCTACCATTTCTCCTAGCCAACAATTTTGAAAAAGCTATGTAGTGGAAAGAAGAGTGTTCAAAAACCACTAACTAGCCCATTCTAAAACTTCAAGAGTCTTTCTTAACAACCACAAAAGCAACTACTTATATATGCCATTGAACTTCTTTAGTCCCCCCCCCCCCCCAAAGAACTCTTGCTCCACATTAGTTTAGTTTTAGTTTCTTTTCATTTCAAATGTGAGACCCAATTTTAGTTTTGATTTTTTGAAATTATGGGAGTAATTTTAGATCCGATTTTGATTTCTTCAAATTAGATTGGTTCTTGTTTTTAGTTAAATAATCCTCAATTTTGGGTAACTTGTCATACCCGATTTTGGGTAACCTTTGGTTCTAATTCCAACATCTTAGATGTTAAAAATGAATAATTTCAAAAATAAAATAAAAGAATTCCAAGGAAAAAAAAAGATTATTAAAATGTTCTAGAAATTTAAAAACTAATACAAATGAGCTTATTTCAAAACCTTAATCAACACTAATAATGTCTCTAAAAGATCATAACCTTTTTATTATTACCATGTGGTGGTTCCATGTTTAAAGTTTTTAAAAATTGTAGCTACAACCTTGAATGGCCTCTTGTTTGCCCACCCTTGAAGACCCCCCCCGCCCAATTCCACCCTATTTTAAATCACAAAGAAACCTTTCATGAGCTACAAAAAAAAACCCTATTTCAGAAAACCCCCTAAAAACACTACCATACTACTACCCATGGGTCAGCCTTCCACCTTGACAAAGTGAATAATTAATTTTATGAAAAAAAAATAAAATTTCTTGTTTTATAAATTAATTTAAATTTTATTATATTTTCTCACAATCTATTTATTTATTTTTCAGAAATTATTAAATAAATATTTTTATAAGAGTGAAATTATTCAGATGATTCTTCTCCCTGCAATAATTATGATTGAGATCCAGACCTAAACCAGGGTCAGGTAACTAGGTTCATCTGGGTAACCGTCCAACAGGACTGGTTAGGACCATGGGCCTTCTTCTCCGTATTTTCCTACTCTCGTTTTGTCAACCCTCCCCACCCCCAAATTTTCTTCGGAAAGAAGTCTTGTGATGGCCATCATTTTTCTTTGAAAAACTCGAAAGATAGAGAGAGAGAGAAAAGACATTTTGTTCGGAAAACTCGAAAGAGAGAGAGAACGAGAGAAAAAGAAAAGTTTTTCAGGAAGCTCCTTGGAAGTTTCTTCGTCGGCCGTCGACTACTGCGGCTCCATCGCCGGTGGGAGCGAGCGAGCGAGCGAGCGTGCGTGCTCGTTGTCGCAGCGCAACGGCGATGCGCGTGGAAAGACTTGGCTTCACCGCATCTCTCGGGCAGTCGAGGAGGTGTGCGTGAGGGCGGGAGTCTGCTGGGAGGGGAGGGGAGGAGGGAGGGAGGGAGGGAGCGAGGGAGGGGGAAATTGCCAAGACCTGGTCTATCGATGCTCACGATGGTGTCGTCTGTTGTTTTCTTTTATTGGAAGGAGCAGTGGCAGTCAGGCGACGAGTCCTCCTCCTCCTCCTCCTCCTCGCTGTGCAATGGCGGCTTTTACTGCTTGCTTTTCTTCTCTTCCTTGGTGTTTTTAGCAAAGCTCGGCTGTTCTTGTTCTTGTTTTTGTTCCTTGCTTTTGACTCCGATACAGGACCACCAGCTTCCAGAAGCAGCATCAGCACGGGTTTTCACCTCTGTCCTCCAGCAGTTTTCTTCCTTCGTCGTCGTCGTCGTCGTCGTCGTCGAGGAGTTTTTCGCCGTCTCTTCTCATTGTCGGGGGAATGCTGCAATCAGTTTCCAGGAAAAAAGTTTCTCCCCTCGTTTGTCTCGTTTGGATACGCGATTTCCGACATTTTTTGAGGCGAATTCCGGAAATGTAAGGAAACGGAGAAAGAAAGAAAGCCGTCGGGGAGGGATGAGAGCGCAGGTTTGAGCGATCCTTCTTCTCTGAAGGTTGTCCACTATTTGTGCATCATCGCTCTTCTTCTTCTTCTTCTGATGATGATGATGAATTTGAACTCTTCGTCCCTGTATTGATGTTGATGCTGCCCTCACTCCGACTCCGATGCTGGCGGCTGGAAAAACAAAATATCTGAGGAGCTTTTCGGCATCTTCAGGCTCCGGTAGTTTGTCAGATGTTGCAAACGGTAGCCTCCTGCATTGTATCCATTTCGCAGAGGAATAATAGTTTTTGAGGTCTTGGTCCTCTCTCGGGGAGGGATCCGGATCCGTATAGCAGTTGAGTATTGATCAGAGGAGTTTGAGGCACGTAGAGAATCTTTGATTGGAGACTGAGGAGGAGGAGGAGGAGGAGGAGGAATCAAGGGCCGGAGGAAAAAGACTTTGAGGGACAATGGCGAGAGGGAAGAACAGAATGAGATTTAGCAAGCTGTACACATTTGGCGGTATCTTCAAGCCTTCAAACATGGAGAGAGCACAAGTGCCCGCCTCTCTGGGAGGTCTGGGATTTTCGAGACTAGTGTTTTGTAACCAGACAGATAAGCATAAGGTGAAGCCATACAAGTATAGGAGTAACTATGTCTCCACCACCAAGTATAATGTGATCACATTCTTCCCAAAGGCTTTGTTTGAGCAGTTCCGGCGAGTGGCCAATCTCTACTTCCTTCTTGCAGCAGCACTGTCCCTCACTTCTGTGTCACCTTATTCAGCTGTCAGTCTTATACTGCCCCTTGTCTTTGTGGTCGGCGTCAGTATGTGCAAGGAAGCTCTTGAAGATTGGCGCCGCTTTTTACAGGTATGTATATATATATATATTCTTTCTTTTGAAGAATTTCTCTGAAAGGGACCCATCTTGTTGAGCATGGAAGAATTTACAACTTGTCACTATCTGAAAATTGTCTCCTTGCTGCTCCTGATGCAAACTCCTTTCAGCTTGCTCTTGTTGGCATAAAAGACATGAATATGATTTTGTGACAGTACCTTGGATCAGCTATGTATAAATGCATGTTTGTCTGACCTGGTCTCTGATTCTTGTGTTGCTGCATAAAGCTGTTCTCTGAGCCTTTTTTGAGCACATTCAAAGTGTTTTTTGGCAGATTGATTTGTTCTCACTACTCTGTTCTGCAGTGAGCTTCTGTTGTTGGAAATGATAACATGTACTGGAATCTAAGGCTTCAGATTCGGTACCCAAACTGTGAAATAATTTCTTGTCCAGCAAACATCTTTCAGCCTGCTACCAATGGTTTCTGAATTTCCCCCTGTTGTGTGAATAGTGGGTTCTGGGTTATAGGAAAATGTTGACAATAGTTTGCTTGTGTTTTGTTGCAGGACAAGGAAATCAACTCTAGGAAGGTAATGGTCCATGGGAAAGATGGAAAATTTGAAGTGAGAGAATGGAAGAAGCTGAGGGTTGGGGATGTGGTTAAAGTTGAGAAAGACAGCTTCTTCCCTGCAGATCTCGTATTGCTTTCCTCAAGCTATCCTGATGGTATCTGCTATGTGGAAACCATGAACCTTGATGGTGAGACGAATCTCAAGCTAAAGAGATCCCTTGAGCGCACTGTAGAGCTTGATGAAGAATCTGAATTTGGAAACTTCCATGCACAGATCAAGTGTGAGGATCCAAATCCTAATCTATACACATTTGTGGGGAACTTGGAGTATGGTGAGGAAATTATGCCTCTTGGACCTCAGCAAGTGTTGCTTCGAGATTCAAAGCTCCGTAATACTCCTTATGTCTTTGGTGTAGTGATTTTTACTGGACATGAGACAAAAGTGATGCAAAATGCAACAGATCCACCCTCTAAGCGCAGCAGAGTTGAGAGGAGGATGGACAGTATTATTTACTTCCTTTTCACTATCCTGGTGCTGATCTCTGTGATTGGATCCATTGCATTTGGAGTACGCACAAAAGTTTCGACACCATCATGGTGGTACATTCGGCCTGATGACACAGATATGAAGTATGACCCGAAGAATCCTGGATTGGCAGGCCTCCTGCACTTGGTCACTGCACTCATCCTTTATGGCTACCTGATTCCAATCTCTCTTTATGTTTCAATTGAAATCGTGAAGGTGTTACAGGCTCAGTTCATAAATAATGACCGTAAGATGTACCATGCGGAGACTGATAGGCCAGCTCATGCACGTACATCAAACTTGAATGAGGAGCTTGGGCAAGTAGACACAATTCTTTCTGATAAGACTGGAACTCTTACTTGCAACCAGATGGAATTTGTCAAGTGCTCAATTGCAGGTGTGGCTTATGGTCGTGGTGTCACTGAAGTTGAAAGGGCAACTGCCCGGCGACTTGGGAAGGACCCCCAGATGTTAGAAGAATCAGCAACTGAAGAAGACAGGAGTATGGGTGCAAGTATTGAAATGATGCCCATGGGACACACAGGGAGGCTGCCAGTGAAGGGCTTCAACTTCAAAGATGAACGCTTGATGAAGGGGCAGTGGATAAATCAGCCCAATCCAGAGGTCCTTCAGATGTTTTTCCGGATTCTTGCAGTGTGCCACACAGCCATACCTGATGAGGATGATGTGACGGGTATGGTTACTTATGAGGCTGAATCTCCTGATGAGGCTGCCTTTGTGGTTGCTGCAAGAGAGTTTGGGTTTGAGTTCATGAAACGTACACAAAGTAGTGTTGTCATACAGGAACCTGGACCCAATGGAAATCCAATACAACGGTAAAGGCACCCATCCACTTAGTAAATATTTCTAAATGTCTTGTGCTGCTACTTCTGTACTTCTACTCTCTTGAAGTAAGTGAACAAGTCAGGTGTGTTCTTGTTTTTTAATGGGGTGTGTGAAGAAAAAATGCAAAAATTGTATTTTGATCTGAAGATAATTGCAGAGAATACAAAATCCTGAATCTCCTGGAGTTCAACAGCACTCGCAAACGCATGTCAGTAGTGGTGTGTGATGAAGATGGCCAAATCATCCTCATGTGCAAGGGTGCTGACAGGTTAGCTACCCTTATGCTTGAGGAATCTATCATCATTTGAAGACTTTTGCTAGATGCCAGCGCAAATGAAGGTCAAAGGATGATTTAGAAACGTTTTTGAAACATGCTGAGACGTGAAGGTCATGTGTTCTTCAGTGTGATACATGAGAGATTAGGGATTGGAGGCAAAGCCTATTGGGATGCGACAAAGAAGCACCTTGCAGGGTATGGTGAGGCAGGATTACGTACACTGGCACTGGCTTACAGAAAGCTGGATGAAGCTGAATATGCAGATTGGCATGTTATATTTATGAGGGCGAGAACAACAATTGGTAGTGAACGTGATGAACTGCTAGACAAAGCTTCGGAAATGATAGAGAAGGACCTAATTCTTGTTGGTGCTACTGCTGTTGAGGATAAACTCCAGATTGGGGTAAGTGTGTTTCTTCAAGGTGACTGAATGGAAGTTCAGAAAATGCTTTGCTTGAAACTGCTTTTTCCTGGATAGAGTTTACATTAGGTTGGAACACTATTTTCTTTCTGAAATTGAAATTTTGGTTTGCATGACAGGTTCCTGAGTGCATTGACAGACTTGCACAGGCTGGTTTAAAGATCTGGGTGCTAACAGGTGACAAGCAGGAAACTGCAATCAACATTGGGTATGTGAAGTCGTTCATATTTGATACTTGCAAATGCACTGATCCATAGTACTTCTAAGAGTGGCACTCACGATGAGATAATATTTGCTGTCTTTTTGATCAGTTGCACCTACAATTGTGGTATTGACTATTCTGTCACTGGCATTTCAAAATAGTTGTTGGTATTTTGCTTGTTTATTGAATTTCTGCTGTTCTTTTGTGCAGGTTTGCTTGCAGTTTGCTGCGCCAAGGCATGAAACAGATCATTATTGGTTTGGAGAACCCTGAAGTATTTTCAGCAGAGGAGTTTGGAGACAAGGCACAAATTGCTAAGGTAGGGAGTTAAACATGACTTTGGCATCCAGTCTCAATTCATGTCATTTGAATCCACCTCCTTCATTTATCACAAAGGGAACTATCATGAAGAATATATCAAGGATTTTATACTTTCCAGCAGTGACAGTTGAGATTCTCATGGCATGATTTGATGTTCTTGTCAGCTCATGAGAATCCTTGTTGTGAGTTGCCAAAATGCATTGATCTCACAGTGTCATGCCCTATTCATTACTGTGAATCTCATGTTGCAGTAAGTCACTGTTTGCTGCTGTTCAGGTATCAAAGGACAGTGTAAGGCAACAAATAACAAGTGGTCAGCATCAAATTGAATTGGATTATCAAGAGGATGAACCACATGCATTGATCATTGATGGAAAATCTTTGATGTACGCCCTTGATAATGATATGAAGAAGGACCTGCTCAGTTTGGCTGTGCAATGTGCATCTGTGATTTGCTGCCGAGTCTCCCCCAAACAAAAAGCCATGGTAGACTTGCAAATTTCTGTATTTTTGAAAAATTCAGTCTCCAAGAGGAGACCAGTCTGCAGAATAATTATAATTTCTGTTATCATGATTTTTTGCCATGTATTGAGCTTTTTCAGTACAGATTGTAATATGCACTGTTTCCCTTGTTACAGATCACAAGGCTTGTGAAGGAGGGAACAGGAAAAACTACACTTGGTATTGGTGATGGTGCCAATGATGTTGGCATGATTCAGGAGGCTGACATTGGAGTTGGTATCAGTGGTGTTGAAGGGCAACAGGCATGGATCTGTTTTTCTCTTTGGTTCAAACAGTTTTTGAACATGGTTTTTTTGGGGTGGCAGTTGTGTGTCAAATCTTGTTTGTAGTTGGCAGGTTGACCCTGCTGACTAGCTGGATGGAAGTTTTGCTACTATGACATTGTCAGTGAAGTAGTGTTTGACGAAATTGGGTGTGTGCAGGCAGTGATGGCCAGTGACTTTTCAATTGCACAGTTTCAGTTTCTGGAGCGATTGCTTGTTGTCCATGGGCATTGGTGCTATAAACGCATCACTCTCATGGTATTAACCTCCTTCCACTTTGCAATCTTTCACGAATCCTCTAGAAGACAGCTGTGCACTTCCACATCACAGTTTGTAGCTAGTGGTAAATCATTGTGAATCTTTAGCTTCCTTTGATCTGTGTGCTTCCTAGGACTTGGATAATGGGATTGGTAGGTGAAGAAATAAGCAGTGAATGTGTGTTCTGTGGTTGTTTGGGCCTGCAGATCTGTTACTTCTTTTATAAGAACATTACTTTTGGGCTCACCCTCTTCTATTTTGAAGCCTATGCAAGTTTTTCAGGGCAAGTCCTGTACAATGATTGGTACTCATCACTGTTCAATGTTTTGTTCACATCACTCCCAGTCATTGCATTGGGTGTGTTTGAGCAAGATGTCTCCTCCCGAGTCTGCTTACAGGTTTGTGCTCTTGGCTTTTACTTCCACTGATAAAAAAGTTTTCCTTGGTTTATCAGTACAGCATGTCAATTGTTTGGGGGGGGGGGTGGTGTGTAAGAGTGCAAGGAATGTTACTGTCATGCAGGTGCTGTTACTATTGATAATTGCTAAGACTCTCTTGCTGAGAGCCAGGAACTTCTACTCATGCTGGAAGTTATACATGGAACGTGGGTGTTATGCAGTTTCCAGGTCTGTATCAGCAAGGGCCCAACAATGTGTTTTTCAAGTGGCGTCGTATTCTTGGCTGGATGATGAATGGTGTCTACAGCTCTCTAATAACCTTCTTCTTTGTTGCTGGTGCATTTGAGATCCAAGCATTTCGTAACAATGGGCAGTTGGCAAGCGGGGAGGAGATGGGTGCTGCCATGTATACTTGCATTGTGTGGGTTGTGAATGTGCAAATTGCCTTGGCCATCAGCTATTTTACCATAATCCAGCATGCGTTTATTTGGGGAAGTATTTGGCTTTGGTACATCTTCTCTGTTCTCTATGGCAGTCTTGATCCCTATTATTCCACCACAGCCTACAAGGTTCTGACCGAAGCTCTCTCCCCGGCCCCCTTGTTCTGGCTTATGACAGTTCTTGTCCCTGTGGCCTGTGTTCTGCCTTATGTGATATACCAGTTGTATGTGCGCATGTTTGCCCCAATGGATCACCACCTCATTCAGGAGATCCACCATCAAGAGAAACACCTAACTGACCCTGAAATGTACAGACAAGAGAAATTGAAGTCTCGTCAAAAGACAAAGATTGGAGTATCTGCACGGATTGAAGCAAATGTACTTCAAAGCATGCTTCAATGCACCAACGAAGACAGGTTTAGTGATCATCTGGCACCCTCAGACAACTATGAGATGGAAAGCACACTGTTTGAGACATGTTACAGAGTCAGGTGAGTCAACCGTAGGTCATCAGAACCCTGGATGTGGCCTGATAGGGAGGAGGTTTTATATGTAATGGGGTCTTATTGAACCCACCATGTATCATAGAGAACATAGATCTTGCCCAATTTTTACCATCAGCATAGTGATTCTTTTGTGAATGAATAAGACAGCTTTGATTGAGTGAGCAAAAAGTAGATTCTTTGCTCGACATTTGCTTATGTGTGATTTCATTCCATCCCACCATTTTGTGAACTTGTGTCTAGTGACAGTTATGCATGTTTTGCAAGCTTAAAACCCCTGACTTTATTTATTTATTTATTTATTGAGAGTAGCTAACTTAATGATTGTGAGTGACATATTATAATGCATGGACATCCCTCTCATTTTTAGCCATCTCAATTAATCAATACCTTTTTCATGTCACATGAAAAAATTGCATTTGCTTCTTCATCCCATGGGAAAATGCATAAGAATCTCTCATTGGCCATTCTATTTTAGCATTCATTATTGACTTCTCTAGGGATTTTTCATATCCCAAATCTTAACACTTGGGCCAATGACAAACTTGGGAACCAATCCTTTTTTTTTCATAATCAATAGATAATAAATATAATGTGAAAATAAAAACACCCACAAATTCTTATTCTCACATTAGTGAGAGTGAGAGAAACAAGTCCACCAAAATTAAAACCATAATTTATGTGTGAGGAAGACATCCACAATTTCTTACATTAACATGTTCAATGTGAACACGCCCGACATAGGGGCTGTGTTCACACTCATATGAATTTGGCTGTGTGTGAACTTAGAATAAGTTTGGCTTTGTTCACACTCACCATGAATTTTGTCTGTGTTCACACTCACATGAACGTTGGTCTTCATGGGATGATCGTCATCCTGACTTATCTGGAAATATCTGTGCAGCCGCCGAGTACGAGATTTTCTCCTCCTCATCTCATCTCGCACGTTTCTTCAGGCAATTTGAGAGCTAGATTGTTTGTTTTTGCAGCCAAATCTCAAGACCCAAAACGCACAAACATCCGTGCTTTCAGGTAAACTTGAAATGGGTCGAAGAGAGCAAGAAATTAAATTTCCTGAAAGCAAGGAAGTTGGTGTTTTAAGAGCTTGAAAGAGGAATTCGTCAATGATCTCTTGTTGCCGTTGCTGCTGTTTTGTTGTTGTTTTTGCCAAAAGCTTGAATCTATGAACAGTCATCAGCCAGTGATCTCTTGTTGTTGTTGTTGTTGTTGTTTTTGGTTTTTGCAGGTGATTTTTTAGCACATCATTAGCACTCACAACATGGTGGCATTCACAGCTTCACTGCTCAGCAGCAGCAGCAGCAGTCATCAAGCGTTTCTGAGAAGTCTGTGATTGTCGAAGAGTGGGTAGGGGAGAGACGGAGGTTGTATTTTTTTTGTTTTTTTGTTTTTGGTCGTGTGTGTAAAGAAAAGATGGAGGTTGTTGTAGCAGCGAACGGTAGCTCATCAGTATCTCCACTCTCAATTCCTTCCTCATGTGTGTCTTCTTCGGCGGCAGAGAGTTGTAACAAAAAGTCTCCCAATGTGTGTGTGGGAGAAAACAATCGGTTAGGAAAGAAGCCAAGTTGGTCTGCTCTTGTATTCTCGTCAAGGAGGGATCGGAGAGGAATGATGGGTATGAAGCATTCGAGAGAAAGGGTGATGGGGGTGGCGTTGGCGGTGGCATCTGATCCTCAGCTGCAAGGTCTGTCAGGGGTAGTTGTGACAGATGATGCTGTACCCGAGGGTCATAGGGGTCTTCATGGGTTTCTTTACGGAGATGCAGGTGCCGATGTTCACAGCTCAGGGTCCAAGGAGTTTACAGGGAGAGAAGGAGAGGATGATGGAGATGCGATTCTTGCGTTTGAAGATTACATCCTACCGAGAGAGAGCTTTAAATTCGCTGGGGTTTTAGCGGTATACGACACTAGGCAACTGTTGCAGTACGTGGGTTACTCGAGAAACGTGGTCTTGACACTGAAAACCTTGAGGGGGAGAGTCGGCATGGAGCGATGTTGCTCCGTAAGGGTGAAACTGTTCACGGAGGCTTCATTGATCACTCGAGCTAAGCTTGAGGAGGAAAAGCAAAGATGGCTGGATGCTGTAGGGTTTATCCCTCTGGGAAACTCTTCTGAGAAAGAGCTCTGGGAAGGAGGTGGCGGCAACAGCTCCCTTGGAGTCATGTCAGAGATCCAAAGGAAAGAGTATGAGGAGAAGAAGCTGAAGATGCGAAAAGCCATGGGAGAAAATCTGTTTGATGCAGTTGAGGAAGAGGATGATGATGCCCGCACTCGCAGACTCAAATTTCTTAGGGTATGCACCATGCACCTGGGATTTTTTCTCTTCACATAATCTGGAATCTTTTCTTCTAAATTGTACTACACTTGAACTCCCAATGTTCCATCTTTTGTCATGATGGAGGTGAAGCTCTGATGCTTTTTTCATTGTTGTGAGCTTGCTACTTGTCAATGGTTTGTTTTGGTTTGGGGTTTTTCACTGTAATCTCATGGATGTAGTTCATCATTCTCCAAAAGACCATGAAGAACAGAAGACAAATTGCATCTTCGAGCTAATTCTAACACTAGATCTGAAACTCTGAATCTGACAGGCAACTGAGGGGGATGATTGGAGCAGTGTAATTGACGGGCAAACAAAGGAGACATATGAGACACCCATCTCTACAACAGAAAATATCACAATTTCAAGTGCTACTGAAGGATCATCATTAACAAATGGGGCAACAACGGTTGCTAAAGAGCCTGCTGCAGAAGTGGTGAGCCCTTTCTCAAACCCTGCAGCTGCACAACCTTCAACAGGAGGAACAGGTGGGCTCTACTCAGCAGAAAGCTATGAGCTCACCTTAAAGAATGTGGATATGGTGCTTGAGGAAGTGCGCCCATACCTTGTTGCTGATGGTGGCAACGTCGAGGTTGTAGGTGTTGCAGATGGTGTCATTTCTTTGCGTCTTCAAGGTGATTTTCTTTTTCCACTCACTCACTTCTACCTTTCAGTGTGTGAGGAGGTTCACCAACATACATCATCAGGGGGTACCGCATTGTTGCTGAACAACAGCCTTCACTTCCATATGGCGGTTCAGCATTGTATAAGTCTCTTAAGTGCTAGCCGACATCATGACCAAGTCTTCCCATTGCTTCCAGAGATGCAACAGAAACTCAGGACACATATTTTGTATAATTGTGTGCCCAGATTTAGGGCGGATTATCTTATACTAGTCTACACCCACTGTCAGGAGCTGATGATGTCAGTGGGTGCTCATGGCAGCTTGTTTCTGCTTATTTGTGATGTATATGTCTGTTGAGTGCTTGCCAACATCATGACCAAGTCTTTCCATTGCCTTTGGAAAATGTGACACAAACACATGATGCAGATTTTGTATGATGGTTTGTCCAGAGTTTGGGTGGATTAATTATATACTTATCTACACCCACTGTTGGGAGTTGATGATGTCAGTGGGTAGTCATGGCATCTCACCACTGCTATTTGGGATGAAGGTGATGATGGTCTGACACTTTGTGAGCAACTCTCATGAGGTTATGACTGCACTCAATGTTCTGTTAGCTTCACATTGCTGTTGTGAGGATTTCTCTGTGATGTCATAGATATGTTTTATATCATTATGAATGGCTGATTTCTGCATTGAGAAACCGCTGAGAACAAAGGTGTTATGGTGTGTTATGTAGGTGCATGTGGCACATGCCCCAGTTCCACAACCACAATGAAGATGGGTATAGAAAGAGTCTTGAAGGAAAAATTTGGGGCAGCAATGAAGGAAATTATCCAGGTGGACAAGCAAGACATTGGTGCCAGTGTTTCGGTACGCTCCATTTGTCGTTATTTATTAACTTGAAAGATTGTCAATTCCTGTTTTGATGTCTTCTTGGCTGGTACATCCACAATCAGATTTTGTCAGGCATCGATTATTCTATTCTGGGTTGGTTTTCTTAGGTCTTATGATTTTCACCAGATTTTTTTTCTAGTCTCTTTTTCTACTTTTCATCAGAAATAATTTGTCTTTCAAAGCTTGGAATCTGGTATTTGGAAGCTGTCAGAAGTATCCATGTGAAACATGTTTAAAGTCTGAAGGTGGGTTATAAATGGCAGGCTGTAAATGCACACATTGAAATTCTAAGGCCTGCCATCCGCAACTATGGTGGCATTGTTGAGGTGATATCTGTTGACACAACGAGTGGTGAGTGTCAGGTCCAGTTCAAAGGACCTGCTCCTATTGGCATGGGAATCCAGGCGGCCATCAAGGACAAGTTCCCTGACATCAAATCTGTAGTGCTATTAGCAGCACCTTGATGAGATCCTGTGTACAAAATTTGTGATCTTGAGAATGTTGTTTGAAAACAATCAATTTTAGTAGCAAGTGGGATTTTCTCTCCATTTACACTCTGTTCCAGTCTATAGCATAAACATGAGGTTCAAGGTCTGTGACACAACACACGTCATGTAGCTTCACAAAATAAAGAGCTCTGATTCTATGTTTTTTACAAGTGTCGTATTTTCTTCTATCAAAACCCTTGTGAAAAACAACTATGATTTCTCTAGCAGACACATGTGGAGAAGTGTCTACTACCCCCATTTCTTTCTTTCTTTTTGATTGCTATTCTTGCTAACACTAAGTTATGTTTGTTGGTTCTCACACACTTTGTCACCAAGTTTCAAGGGATTCAGAGCAACAACCACCGCCACTACTATGACTATTATAACTACTACTACACACTGGAGCCTCACTATGTAGCTCTTATTTCCTGACCTTGAAAGTCTGAAGAAACACACCACCATGATGCTTGATTCCTAATCTGCTCTTCATAACTACTTCTCTTGGCAGGATTATCTCAAGTCATAGCTTTGCAAAAAGACTAGTAGAAATTCTTGTCAGTTTCTTTCTCCACCCACTTTGATTTCCCTCTACCCCCCCACCCCAACCACATGGTAGACAGCTCCTTTTTTCCAATGAGCAAATGAGAGCTGCAACTTAGTGTATCTTTGGGTGGTGAACATTGCACAGCAAAGATGAAAAACCTACACAACAAATAGTGATCAGAATCCTCTATTTGAGTTTCTTCTCAATCCTGTTGTCTGATTGTCAACTTCTTCAAATCCAGTGCGAGTGCCTTCTTGATCCTGATGGTTGAATTTCAGCAGTTGTTGTTTCAGGGCTTCTTGTTGGAGATTCACCATCAGGTTGCATAGCAGAAGAAGATGAATTCCTCCTAAACCCTGCTGCTGATGATTGTTGAGGAGTTTCAAGTTCATCAAATGCATTCTGTGAATTCCTCCTTGCTGCTGCTGCTGCTGCCACCACCGCTTGATGAATTTGTTCATGAGTGTCAAGCATACCAGATTCATCATCAGCAGCTACACCACCACCACCACCACCACCAGTGTACAAGTTCCTTTCAGGTTCATTGAACACAATCTTTGAATTCCTTCTTGAACCTCTTGAGCTTATTGTTGTCCCTTGAGTTTCAGAAAGTGCAGCACCTGATCTGAGATGATCAACTCCTCCTCCAACAGCAAATCCGGTATTATTTTTTGTGGACTCCCTTCTAGATCCTCCTGATGATATTGCTCTACTAATCTCAGGAGTCTCAGATGACCTCGAATCATTGACATGAGAGCTCCTCTTCAATCCTGAGACTCCTTGCATTTCATCAAATTCATTCCTGCTGAAAGTCTCCCTTCTTGATGCTGCTTGAACTTTAGGACTCTCATCAGGATTCATACTACTATTGGATTCATCAAGTCTAGCAAAGGAGCTCCTCCTTGCTGCTGCTGATGCATGAGTTTCTGGTTCATCAAATCCATTTCTTGAGTTCCGTCTTGGCCCTTGCATTTTCTCAGGAGACTCATGTCTACTGGATTGTTGATCAACTCTTCTCACATACGGAGAATTCCTGCTTCCTTGAGTTTCATGATCTTCACCAAATGATTCCTCACTAGTTGTCCTTGAGTTCTTCCTTCTGAACTGTAAGTCAGGACTATTCTCAGTCCAACGTCGTTGCCGACTGGATTCATCATCATCATCAAGAAGTCTCGCATGAGAAGAAGCAGAATTCCTTGACCTTGAATTTGTCCTTGACCTTGATTTTGTTCGAGTTTCAGGTATTTCATCATCAAATCCATTGTTCCTGGAGTTTCTTCGTGCTGCTTGTTGAACTTGTTTTTCAGGAATTATCTGAGGCATTTCATCAGATGCATCCCTGAGCCCCACATATGGTGAACTCCTCCTTGACACGAACCCTGACGATCCTTGAGCTTCTTCTTCTTCGTAGTCTTCAGCCTCATCACTATCACCTTCTTCATTCCTGGAGTTCCTTCTTCTGGATGCTGAGATTTGTTGCTTTTCAGAAGTTGCAGCAGCAGGTGCACTAGATGATTCATCAACAAATCTTGCGTCATTGGAAGAACTCCTCCTCCTTGTTGTTGAGCTTGATCTTCTTCTTTTTTCAGTTTCATTGTCAAGTTTAAATCTGTTCCTCGAGTCTCGTCTTCCTGAAGATGCTTGAATAATTTCAGGACTCTGTGGCCTGCTGCTGCTATTGTTTCGGGAGTTGTCAAACACTGGTGTAGTTGCATGTGAATTCCTTTTCAATCTTGAAATTTGCATATCCATTTCATCATCTACTTCAATCCTTGAATCTCTTCTTCTTGATGCTGCTTCAGGACTTGCATAAATGTTCTTCCTCGATCCTGATGCTAGAGCTTCATCAAGTTCATCAGCATCATCATCATCAAGTTCATTTCTTGTGGAGTTTCTTCTGGATATGCGAATCATCTCATGACTGTCATCAGCCGGCCGAGAAGTGGTGGATTCATGTTTTGGTCTGGCAGTTGATGAACTCCTCCTTGATCCTCCTCCCGCTGCTTGCGTAGTTTCAAGTTCATCATCAAATTCATTTCTTGAATTCCTTCTTGACCCTGCTGCTGCTCCTGTTGTCACCTGAGCTTCAGGTATGATATCAGACCAACTGGATTCATCAATTCTGACATATGAATCCTTCCTTGTCTGTGGCAATGCTCGGGTTTCTGTATCATTAATAGACTCATGAATCTTTGAGTTCCTTCTTGAGCCTGTGACTCGCATTTCTGTGGGGCTGCTATCAGGTCTATTACTGGTTTCATCAAATCTGGCATACGAACTCCCCCTTGATCCTCCTCCTGATGCTGCTCCTTGAGTTTCTGATTCATTAGATCCAATCTTTGAATTCCTCTGACTTCTCATCGACCCTGCTGGCATCATTGGCTGAATCATTTCAGGACTCCTGGACCTGCTGGATTCTTCATTGATTCTTCTGGCATGCAAACTTGTCTTCCTTGAACCCCCTCCTGCTGATGTTTGAGTTTCATCATCAAATTCATTCCTCGAGTTCCTTCTTGAACCTGTCACCAGAACTCCAGGAGTTTCAAGCTGCCGAGTCACAAGCCTGGTGTTGCTGCTGGTGGATCCATCAACAACTCCACCAGCGTATGAACTCCTCAATGAAGATGCTTGATTTTCTAGTTCCTCAGATCCATTCTTCAAGTTCCTTCTTGATCCTGGCACTTGATTTTCAGGAACATCGTGGATTACAGGAGTGTCAAGGTGACATGCCTCAGGATCTCTGGTATATGAACTTTTCTTCTTCTTCTTCAACTCTGCTGATTGAGTTTCACCTTCATCAAATCCATTCTTTGAATTCCTTCTCAACCATGCTGTTGTTTGAAGTACTTCAGCAGTTGCAAAATCAGAGTCATCAGCTTCAGTTTTCAAGTTTTGTCTCAATAATCTTGTTGCCTGAATTTCGGGAGTTTCAGGTTGGAGTTCATCATAAGCTTTGATTCTTGAGTTCCTTCTCCACCCTGATGTTGCAGGAGCAGTCCTGATGAGGTCAAGTTCATCATTATGTTCATCATCATCATCATCATCATCATCATCAGGTCCAATCTTTGAACTGTTCCTTGTGAACACTGTTGCTGTAGTAGTTTCTATAGCTCCAGGTCCATAAGGCACTTGTCTTTCAGGGACTGATGATGATAATTCCTCTTCTGATTCTTGTGAATGTGATTCTACCATCACCTCAGCAGCAAGCCGAGCAAATTTTCTTCCTGAACTTGTTGCTGCATTATTTTCAGCTTCATTTCGTCTACAATCAGTGTCCCCAGGGCCATGTCTCACTGTTTTTTGGAATGTTTTCCTGCCTGCTGTATCGTTTGATTGTTGCACAGATTGAATATTTTCTGCCTCATAGAGGCTGCCAGTTGTCTTCCCACTGTTCAGTATCTGCTGCTGCTGCTGCTGCTGCTGCTGAGGTTTAGTGATGAATGGTTGTAATCTTCTTGCAGTATCCTGATCAGGAAGAACTGGCAGCAGGGAAGTGGCAGATTGAAGCTCTGTTTGGTCCACAGGCTTCGACCTGAGGCTATTCAAATCAGTCTTGGGTGTAAACTTCAGCTCATTCAACTCTGCATTCATGCGCAGAATGTCACGAGTCTTGTGAGCCAATTCATCCTGCAAAAAACAGGTACAATTCCTCATTCATCAAGAGCAGAAAAGAGAGAACTATCTATCTGGGCATGCATGCAGGCAGAGAAGGTCACAAGTAATGTGCCAATTCATTCTGCAAAATGGAAACAGATATATTTCCTCTTTCATCAAAGCAAGAAAGAGAGAAGTATCTGGGCATGCACACATTCTGAGAATGTCATGAGTCTTGTGTGTCAATTCATCACAGACATAGGTAGATACAACTCCTCACATAATGAAGCTGTTTGAGACATGCAGAGTTTTGGCCACACAACTTCATTTTCTCATCAACTGTGTTTTGAAAAATGCTTCAATCTGAGACATCTAATGAATGTGCCTGACTTACATTCTGTTTGCTGTTATGCTCCAGCAAGTTACCCAGTATGTCGTAAGCAACTTTGCCACATCTTTGCTTCTTTTCCAACTCCAATGTCACTGAATGTTGCAATTGAGACTTCTCTTCAACAAAAGAGCACTCAAGCTGCAAACCAAAACAAAAGGTCTTAGATGAAAAAGTTATCAAGCTAAACCACACTATATGACAGCAATCTTGATACAAAATACAATGTGGATTGATGATGTCAGAGAGCACATAGCAAGAGATGAGCTATACTAGATAGGGAGCATGCATGCAGGCATCATGCTTCCGCATGAATGCAAAGAGAAATGGAAATTGCAGAATTGCATGGAAAAAGAAGACTTGCAAGTGTGATGGTGTCAGCCACTGGGATGAAGGAAAAGCTGCTGTCAGGATTCTGGACACTGAATTGCAATTGCAGTTGGTCCAAGTATTCTTCTACTGCCACCCCCCACTCACCTGCAGCAATTGCAACAAGCTCTTCTGAAGCTACACCACAAAAGCACCCCACGAATATCATCATTGTTGTCCATAGACCAGGACAAAAGTACTCAGAGAAAAAGTGAAACAGTTAGACTATGGTAGTGGTCTCTCCGAATGATGAGAGGAAAGTACCATGGAGAGTCCATGTATCACATCCATCAAGCACCGACATAAAGAAGTGTCTTGGATACCATGTACCCTTCACAAACAAGTTCTGTGGGTCCTTCCTTGAACTACTGCTTTCATCATTATGGAGCTGCAGTTTTACATATGTCTCATTGTTTGTTAATGCCATTGCAGAATCTGCTTGTTGCACAAAAGCTTTCTCTTGCACATCACCTGATCATTGATGCCCTTTTTTTTACTATGATATACAGGAGGAGAAGAACACAAAATACAGGCAGCTATAACATTTGCACCCTTTCACAAAACGCTGCCATGACGAGCTTCACACCCTTTCACTCATTGGTTTTCTTTGCTATCTCCTTCCCATCTGGTTTTCCTGATTGCACTGTGTCCTGTCTCTTCATTGTATCTATTAGCCTCATTGTTTCCTTTGGAGGAAGCTGTTATCATCTTGCTTGGTAGAAGACAGAAAATCTTGTATCTGAATGCAGCATGCAAAGTCTTTCAAGTGAAAGGGACTCTTGCAGACTTTTGCACTAAGAGGAACCTCATTGATGTGAGATGGAGACTGGTTCAATTGGAAACAATCATCTTGACAATGACCAGATGAAATCACACATACTTGTCTGTTCCAGACATCACACAAACAAAGGTGCAAGGTTCCAGGAATTCTGCTGCAAGTAACCAGCTCAAATTGCGGTGTATTGCTGCAGTTTTATACTTGCAGTATTGAAGTGAGCAACATTTCTATACTGCAGGTATGATTCTTTTGCAACCAATACCAGGGTTGTGAGAGACAGAGCCTGTAGTAGTCAACATTCATCAATAAAAGTTGCTACCATGCCACACAGCAAACCACAGAGTAGGAGAACGCAACACTGGACTCATGCTCAAAACACCACCATCTCATGACAAAGAGCGTGCGTGTTTGTTCCTAGAATCAGAAATGCTCCCTCAGCAAGAAAGATATGCAAGCTTCATGAATGATATTGCATGTGATTTGCAGATCCAAAGAAACACTTTCCTCATAAAGGAAATATCATCAAGTGGACCTGTGGTTGGTGCAGAGAGCCTCTGCATGTCTCATTGAGATCTTGCTCCTTGCAACATGGCTGCAGAATTCTTGTTGACTGGGAAAACTGTGCAGTCCATCAAAAGCTTCCCAATTTTGAGCTTTTATTGTGAATGGGAAACCTCATAAACAGTTGCATTTTGTTCTAGATTCACCATGTGGCAATGCAAATGTTTAGCCCAAAATTCCATTAAGATCTGCATCTCCCTTCTGCTGCTCACCATTGCATGATCCTTATCAAGTGTGTGCAGTTGCACATCCATGGAGGCATGAGCTTTCCTCAACCGGTCTGCTGATCTAAGGACATCAGTCCTGTTAACAACCTTGTCTTGATTTCCATGAGTCATCAGCACACTAGTACATGCATTTTGCTCACACGTCACATCATTTTGCTCAGTGCTTTGCAGGAAACTTTCGGGCAAAAGTGAGGAAGAAATGGCCACCACGCTTCCCAAGCGGTAAGGTCCACATGCTCTGAGAGCCATATCCAAAGCTACTGTTCCTCCTTGCGAGAATCCAAGCAAATGAATTCTGTCTCTTGTCCACCCACAGTGCGAGGTAAGAGCATCCATCAAGAGATTCATGAGTTTACTGGTCTCCTTCAAACTCAAAATCCTTCGGGTTTCTGTTTCAGTAGGCTGGATCAGATTCCAATTCTCATCAAAAGCTGTAAACCATGCTCGACCATCATCAACCAATTCCTCAGGAAATACTATAGGTCCGGAAACTGCGAGCGTTGCAGTCTGTGGGAGCTCCATTTGTTCAGCTAGCGATGAGAACTTCTTGTGGGTGTCCCCCAAACCATGAAGCAGGAGGAGTAGGTTCTCGTCTATTCCATCTGCACTCTCTTTGTAAGAAAAATCCCTGAGCTGTGGAGGGAAAAGATCCGGTTTCGGTGCCCTCCTCCTCCTCCTACTCTTCATTGTCCCCACTTCTTTCAAGACCACGTTTCCTTGTCGTAACTTCTCCGTTAAAACATCTCGATGAGCTACTTTAACGTCTCTTTCATCTCCGACTAATTTCTCGATTCTCTGGGCTTCCGATGCAACGGAACTGCATCTGAATTTGTGGGAGTGAAGCCAATGCTTCGATTGGCATTCTACATCGCAATAAGAAACCGACTTACAGCGTGAGCATCGCCGATTTGCACCGCTTCTTCCGCATGCAGCACATTCACCCATTGCTTTTTCTCTGCTTATTTGTGCACTTCAAAGTACTGATTCAAGCTCCATCCATAGACGAAGACGACGAAGAAGAAAACTCTCAAAAAACTCGCACAATCATTGAATTCAGCAGAATTTCCGTTTACCAAAACACTTAGAAAAGCTCCAACATTACAACAGTCCAAGTCTATCCGCATCCATTTCTTCGCCCATCTTTCACGAACAACAGCTTGGACAATCTCGTGAAGGAACTCCAAACCCTAGAAGTCTAACCCTAACCCTAAATAGGCTTAGGTCCTAAATGACTAGCTTGGTGTTTGAGAACTTAATACTAGAGTCCTTAACTCCAAGTGTGAAAGCACCTTTAGACACAATTTTTAGTAAAGCAACAAACATGGGGTGTGTCACATTGTGGCCTTGCCATTTTACATTAAAAAAAGTATATTAAGGTAAAAGAAAAATTATGGAAACTCAAATATTTCAACATGCAAAAATATAATCTTCAAAAAAAATCCTCTAAAAGAAACCAAAATCCTCCAAGATATTATTATAACTCTATCATCATATATATAAATTCATTACGTTCGTCTGTGACGGAGCTTGGGTCCATCACAAAAGGTCGACCAAGCTCGATCTGGCACTCTCGGATTTTCATTGATCGGGCTCACTGTGAGGGTGTCGGGTTGGGTCCGTCATAGAAAGTTGATCGAGCCTGGCCCAGCACCCCCATGGTTGTGACAAAGCCCGACGTAAAAAAGTTATGTGTGTTTGGTGGGGGAGGGCACCGGTGACGGGGACAAAAGTTTCACGAATGAATAGTGTAAGTTGTTTGCTTGCTTTGCTCCAAAGGGTAGAGGTTGCTTGGAATTAGAAACGATGAACAGCACCGACCCCTAAAAGAAAAAAAATTAAAAAAAACAATAATAAAGTCGGCTAGCAACGGATTTTATGGAGGACTTTTCAAAAACAATAAATTTATAATGATAATAATAATAAAAAAACTGCTTTGCGCCTTTGTGTGTCTCTTTGTTTAAAGAAGCTTGAGGACTTCACAGTGTCCGAAGGTCACAGGTACCCACTAGTTATAACTAATCTCTCAAGTTTCAACACAAGCCAAAATATCATCTTTCAAAAAATCCTCATATAATAAAAATAGACCTATTATTATTATTATTACCTAAGGGCCAAAATCCATTAAGCTACTATACTCTATAATGAATCTAAACACAATATTAGGGTTTTATAGGCCTTGGTAGGCAAAGGCCTACAAAACCCTACTACACCTACAAGAGGATGCTAAATACCTACCTATTTTTTGACTCTATTAATTAGGTTGTTATGAGTAGGTACCTAGTTCCTACTACTATTTGTTGTATCTATTATACTTGTGTGGACCCCAAGTATTTTTTTTATTTTTGCAATGAGTCACTTTGATTGTGCCCCCCTCACAAAACAAATTCCAGAAATGCTGGCCATTTCTCAAAATAGAAGTCGGTGCTCACAAAGTAGAAACACAGGCAGGAAGTGCTCTACTTTGACCTACCATTTATAGGTTGTGATGGTTCAATTTTGGCTCCGTAAAAAAACAAAAAAACTGAATCAAAATCAGATCAACACTCAAACCTCAAAAAAGAAGAAAAACTCTTGTATTAAAATTTATATTAAAAAAAAGGCATTGATGAGAACTTGGAACCATCGACACAAGAAGTACAAGGCAAATAAAAGCACGAGAACACATGTCACCAAAGAACATAACAATCGCGACACCAACAATACACTAATAAAAAAAAAGGGGTGTGTCAGTCACATTGTGACGTTGCCATTTACATTGAAAAATTATCTTACGACAAAAGAAGAATTATGTGTAAGAGCCCTTGCAAAAGATAAAGTAGAGACTTTTTTACATCCAAACCACATCCACTATGCTAGTTTATTATTAGATGTTTTCTCATGAGCACCACATGAGCTACAACAAACATGGTCACATTCAATGTATCCTCAAGTATCACCACTAAAGGATGTGATACCAAAGGCCTTTGAACCTCCACAATGCACATGGAAAATGAAGATTCTAGGGTTTGTCCAAGGAGATGAAGGGACTAATTGAGGGCTATGGGTTTGGGGCCCCAACTATTAGCTAGCCTACTAAATAATAAGATATTGAAATGTATTATTTTTATGGTTGTTATTTTAGTATTATAAAACTTAGAATATTATCTTTGTGGAAGGTTTCCACTAATCTTGTGCCGAAACCAACAAACTATTTTACTTTTTTTTTTCCCCCCTTTTCAATTGCCTTTCATGTGACAAGCATTTTTTTGGGTTTTGCCTTTCATTTAGCCTATGATAATTGCAAAACATTAGCCTTGGTTTTGGTCACTAGTTTTGGCCTAGGTCAAAAATAGTGCACACATGAATTGTGGGGGATAGAGTCATATACATGGGGGGTATTAACCATCCATGTGTATTCATTGATTAGTTTTGCTAAAAAATCATGAAAAAAAATATTGGTGGTAGTAGTAGTGGTGGTTTTATATTCTAAATTGATATATCATCATCACATCAAAATTATCATAATACAAGGGCAACTTCAACACATCTCTATCAAATATTAATTTTGCAGATTCATTTCAAAAATTAAAATATTCCAAAAGCATTTTTCATTTTCCTTCACAAACAATTGTTCTTTGAATTTTTTATTTTATTTTTGAAAATTTCAGCATTTTTAAACATAATATAATTTTTCCCATAGCAACCAAGCTACCATGGTAAACGTATTGTCCCAATACTATCAAAATTAGAGTTGAAAATGCAAGTGATGAAAATTCAAGTTTTTTAAAGGTTTGATATATAGCCTAGAAATGGAACCTTTAGAAAACTATTTCTTAATATGGAACGTAAATTTTGGATATGGTAAATTGATCAATTGATTATTAACGAATTTTGATTCAAACTTGTGCAAAATTTTCAAATTGTGAATCATATTTTATATGTTAAAAATGTATTTAAAAATAATCCATATTATGAGACGATGTTAATTTTTACATAAGAAAAAACTGGACATGGTTTTCAAGGATACATAATTCAACTTTACAGAAAATATTGATAGAAACTAGATTCTATATTTAAATGGTGCCAAACTATGCATAAGACAATTTTGCAAGCTCGAGCTTGTTCAATGTTCCAAGGTTTTAAAAAAAAAAAAAACATTTGTTGAAAACATCCAAAATGAATAATTATTAGATCATAAACCATACCTTAAGCCTAAACCTTAAACTATTTGCCCTACTTTAGGCCTTAAACTACTATAGTGACATACTAAAACCATTAAAATATTAATTACTTTTGGAAGGATGTGGGAAATTTTTTAATTGTTTGGACCAAAACCTTTGTGGGAAGACATTTTGCAAGAAAATAATAAATTTTGGTAAAGCTTGAGTTTTGCCATCTTCCTTATTTTGAAGCCATATTTCATTGAAAACCAGAAAACAATAAAAATTTAACGTACCAAATCCTTTATTATCAACATAAGATATCGTGACTTGATGAAAATCTAAATTCCAAACTGAAAAAAAAAAAAACCTAGATAATTGCTTTTCACAAATCTTAACCCAAATATTCAACATTTTGATAGTTATTTTTTCATAAATGTATTTTATTGTGTGTATTGAATTTAAACTTACTTAGATAATTTTTGCCATTTTCTAATATCTAAGTAACTTTAAATTCAACACACACAATAAACCATTTTCTTCCTAGAATGGTGTAGATGAAAAAGGAAGGAAGAAATGATTGTTGGAGTGATTTCTTTGAGCAACTTGGCCCAATTTGTTTCCCTAATTGGGCAATGGGGCCTCACATCCCTTCCTTGAGCAAACCAAGTTGCTTGTGGAGAAGGGGAGATGGGGCCATCCTTTCTTTGGGGAATTAGTAAAGAAAGAAATCTATTCCTTGAAGAACTTGAATATCGTATTATTTTTACTTATATTCACCAATAGTCAATTTGTGTGAAATGTTCTAATTTTTTGGAAAATTGCAAACTAGATGAAAAGCTTAAGCTTGAAAACTTGGACACACAAAAATTGCATACTTGGGTGAAAAATGACACAATAGATGATAAAAATTTGACGATGCAAATTCATGCATTGTGCAACCTTCTAAAATTAATTCTAAGGTGGTGCAATTACCTCATTTTGCCTTCCTTGGGGAGGGGAAGGTGGCCAAATTCCCCAATTTTTCATTCATTGTGCAACTTTCCAAAAACTCTAATGTATCTCAAATAAATTGGTTGTTAGTGAAGACACTAAACATATTAAAAATGGTATCTAAGCTCCCTAGGCAGGTGTGGTCAAGTCCCCTTTGGAAAAATGGTAGTTAATTGTTGAATAATTAATTTAATTTAATTTAATTTAATTTTTCTGGTTCAGCACTTAGGTATTTAATTCTTAATCTTTTTTTAATAATAAACATTAAATTTATTGTAAGGGACATGCAAAAGAACAACTTATGAAATGTAAAGTAGTTATAATGAACATAATCATTGGAATTATTCTTTGCTAATTTCTAGCAATTGAAACTCCAAAAACATCACTTCATTTTAAAATTTTCATTTTAAAATTCATTTTTTTGCCAATAAAAAATAAAGATTTGTTGGTTAAATGAGTTAGTTTAAGATATTATCATTCATTTAAAAATTTAATTTATAAGGTGCCATACTTTAAAATGTTCATTTGTATGTCAAATTTATTATCAAATATCACATACTTATAAGTTCATATTATCAAATATTATATGGCTTTTCGTGTCCATCTTAGTTAGTTAGGCTCAAAGAAGGTTGGTATGAAAAACACAAACATAAAAACCACATTTAAAAAAAATTATATAGATTAATTATAGTGCCAGATAATTAGGTGTTAAATTATAACACGCTATTCAAATCTTATAAGATATTATCATCCTTTTTTAAAAATTTGCTAATTAAATGCCATCCCTTTTAAAAGCTTAACTTATTGTGCTATCCAAATTTGATAAGATATTTATTATCCCATGTTTTTTTTTTTGGAAAGAAAAATTGTTGCTTTTCACCAAAAAAACATTTAGGATTTTTTTTTTCTAGTATAAATTTGATTAAATTTACTAATGATTTTTTTCAAAAAAATTGCCAACTTCTGCTGTTGTTTCAGTTAGTAAGTTGTTGTTATGTAGTTGTTGGTTAATGGGTTGGTTAGTAGGTTGGTTAGTGAGTGGCGATCGCGTCTCTTTGTGTTCCCCCTTCGCGAGAGAAGAGATTCTCTGGTGTCCATTGCTTTTTGCTCGGTCTCCAAAGCTCCACACCATCGCCCTTCCCTTGCGCCTTCCTTCCTTCCTTCCTTCCTTCCTTCCTCTTCTCTTCTCTTCTCTTCTCTTTTCGCACACACACACACACAGACGTCGGCCCACTGACCTTCCTCGCCTCCTCATCTTTCCCAGTGACTCAGACTCCCTTCTTTTGCACGTCACCGCGTTCGTTTTAGACTGCTTTTTCTTAGCTGTTTTGTTTTTCCTGCTTTCTGTTTGTCTCCGGGACAGCACGCGCTTTCTGTTGTTTCTTTTGTTTCCGAGGTGCTCAAAGTGTGTGCCTGTTTTTGTTTTTTTTCCCCCGCCTACTCCTTTTAAAAGGAATTGAGGACGGTTTTGATTTTCTATTGTGTTAAAGATCTGATTTGTGATTGTTTTGTTGTTCTCTTTTTTTTTCACTTCTCTGTTTTCAGCGTTCCGGGTTGTGGCGCTGTGAGTGAATCGTGTGCGGAAAGAAGGAAGGAAAGGAAAGGACGGACTGCATCATAGTGTGAGAATTGCGACTAAGGATCTTTTTTTACGAGCTAGTTTCTCTTATTTTCCGCAGTTTGGATCTGTTTCTGGAGCTTGGAAGGTAAAATCGGCCAAGGATTCTCGGGCGTTATCTCAGGGATCCAGAAGATCAGAGGTGAGGTTACTCTTCATAGCTTGAAGTTTTTTTAATTTTACATTTGTTTTCTCTTTCGGCTGGGGTTGTTGAGAAATAGTCGCATGTTGAGAGATGTGGTCAATTGTGAGACGTATCTGCATCTCAACTGTCTAGCTAGGGTTTCAATTTTGAGGGACACGGCTCTTTGCAGTTGTGTCTCAGAGTCAGTGTACAACTTTGTATTGAGGATGGCGGGTTTTTGGTTCTCTCAAACCGACTGACAAGTGAAGGAAGCTTGTTCCCTTTCCCCGTTCCTTGAGGATTGTTGAGAAAGGGTTTATAAACAAAGAAGGTCGGTATGTTCTCATCGTGTGCTTGTCATGTCACATGTGCTACTTCTTCAGTAAGGTTTGTTTTCGAGGCTGACTTTGCCACGGAATCACTAGTGTATAATTGTGGTAGTTGACGTTATTGCAACTTGGTTAGGTATTGCAGGAAGTTAAGGAAGGGCGCAACACAGAATTTTTATTGTGAAATTATTTCTTTCAGCTAAGAAGGAGGTATGGCAACTATGGGGCTTGTTTTCCGAGGACAACCCACAGCAATTGACCTTTGCTCAGGAGCAGTGTCTGTGCATACAGTAATCTCCACCTCAAAGAATAGCAACATGGGTCTTGCTTCATCTCCTCCCTCTTTTGTAAACGGCCAACCAGTTATTCCCATCTGTCCAGTCCTACAAGCTAGAAATTTGTCCATCTGTGTTAGAACTATCTCTTCTTCTGCCACCCTCCAAAGTTCTTTCAACCCATGTATAGATAGCCTAAGATCTTCTCCAAGATCAGCAAGAAAGCAGAGAGTTGAGCATGGGCTCACTGCACGAGGGTTTTCTATGGAGATAACAGAGGAGGCACATAATATGCCATTTGAGAAGAACAGGAGATCACTTGAAGTGTCATACTTCACAGAGTCTAGTCCCTCACCAGCCCCTGAATCGTCACAAAACAAGGCTGATGATGTCTCGTTGCATAATCCTCTTCTCCGACTGCAACGCATGGGCTGTGGATGGTTAGGAGTTGTATTGGAATGGGAGGGAGTGATTGTGGAAGATGACTCAGACCTTGAGAGAAAAGCATGGGCTGCGTTGGCAGAGGAGGAGGGAAAGAGACCACCTCCAACTTTCATCCTCCAAAGGGTAGAGGGGATGAAGAACGAGCAGGCAATTGCTGAGGTTCTTTGCTGGACCAGGGATCATCGGCAGATGAAACGACTGGCACTGAGGAAGGAAGAGCTTTATGAGGAAATGCAAGGTGGGATGTATAGGGTACGCCCTGGGTCCCGCGAGTTTGTGGAGACGTTGAAGAAGTATAGCATCCCTGTGGCCATGGCTTCAACTAGGCCAAGGAGATATTTGGAGAGAGCGATCGAAGCTGTTGGTATGGAGGGATTCTTCAATGTAGTGCTTGCTGCAGAGGACGTGTACAGGGGAAAGCCCGACCCAGAGATGTTTCTATATGCTGCAGAGCAATTGGGTTTTATCTCCGAGCGCTGCATTGTGTTTGGAAACTCAAATTCAAGTGTTGAGGCTGCACATGATTGTTGCATGAAGTGTGTAGCCGTGGCTGGGAAGCATCCTGTCTATGAGTTAGGAGCTGCAGATTTGGTGGTTCGGCAACTGGACGACCTCTCTATGGTGGACCTTAAGAATCTGGCAGATTTGGATTCTCCAGAGTTTCAGACCCCTGAACCTGAACCAGAGATGGAAGTTGAAGAAGAAATGCCTCTTCCTCGGGTTGCCACAATGGATTGGTAGTCTCACTTTGGCTCTTGCCCTTCTTGCATAGGGCAAGTCAGGACATAGCAGTTTCATTAGCTGTACTCCAGGAGATTTGATTCAGGTACTTAGTGTGGAGTTCCAGAAAAGCTCATGTAAGGAGCAACATCATTTCTGATGAAGTAAATTATCTCATGTGCATAGCTTTCTTCTTTCTTAAATAGGCTAGCTAGGTGGAATGGCCCTTCTGCTGTAAATACATGGATTAGCAGAGGTCTCATTGGCCCCTTCTTTTGTTAGCCTGCCTGTATGTATTGAGTCCATGGGACAAACGTCAATTCAAGTTCTTCAACCTGTCAGCAACTGACAGTCATTCAGAAATCGTTGTCTTAAGAAATTTGGTGCCAGTTTCTGAGCATCTTCCCTAGCTCTTTGGGTAATTTCACTCAGAGGTGGATTCTTGTGAAACTTTTCATGAGTTATGAGATACTACTAACTCTTGTGAAGCTCTAGTCTGGCCCTAGTTTTGAGAGCAACTCTGGGTTCAGTGGGCCTGACCAGGGAAAGTAGACTCTCAGGGAAATGTGGTTTGCAATTGCAAAAATTGAACACATGCAGATCAGTGTCAACTCTCAACCATAATGTTGTGAAACACATTGGCAGGTTGGATAGCTTGAAGAACAACAACCTATCAAGGGATCTGAACTCAGGTATGGATCTGGTCCAGTTTTGCTTACACTGTGTCATGTGTTCACTGTAGACTAGTTGGCAATCCAAAAGTGCCTGTGGGTTCCACATGAAAGAGGATTTCTGGTTAGATTCTTGTTACTGGGTCCACTAGCAGTTAGTTTTATGGTAGTAGCTTTTTTTTGTCAGTTTGATGCCAATCCATGGTCCACTTTCTGAACCTCTGGTGGAAAACTTGGGCATAGAACAGTTTGGGAGATTGGAAGGCTGCTTGGTCATGCAGCTCAAATCTGGAGAAATACATCTTTTGGAGCTGTGGCAGAGAAGCTTCTGCTCTTCAAGGTACAACTGTTTTGCTCACTGTTCTTGTCAATTGGTCATGCCTTACAAGTATTATACTGGTTGTTGATGAAAGAGTTGACATTGCTTGCAAACTGGACACCACAATTTTTGACAGAAACTGTGCAAAAGTCCCAACTGAAGAGTGGATCGCTTAAGAAAGGAGTCACTCTTATTTTGTACCAGTTAGAACAGTTTCTTCCCCTTCCTATATAAATACAATTTGTATTTTCTGCCTTCTTTGCATGTCTTAGACATTCTGATTTAGCAGGGGCTGGCTTAAATCCTTCAGCTTGTTTTCACTTCTCTCCTGTCACTACTTGCAATCTTCCTGAGTCCTCCTTCATCCTCTCCTCACTACTATCGGTGTTCCAAGTCTTTAAACAAAATTAACTCAGTTGTGTTTGTTTGCTTGCTTGTTTGTTTGTTTGTTTGTTTGTTCAGAGAAACATAACACCTTCAGATTTTTGAAGGTGAAAAATTTCAGAAAAATGCATGAGAAAGAAAAATTGTTGGGCAGCGAATGTATGAAGGCTCACTGTGTTATACCAATACATCAATTTGCTTGGAGTTTTTTTCAAATTAAAAAAGGGGAAAATTTTTAAAATTTGCCCAAAAATTTCAACTGAAAGTGAATTCTTTTACCAAAAATAATTAAACCAATAATAGCATCCAACATTATCCATTGTAGATGCAAAATTTATGACCATTTATTTGAAATATCATCCAACAATTTCAATTGGAAATATTTTTTTCCTTATTTATTTATTTATCAATTTATGAAAGAGGAAATTTTATCAAATCTATCAAAAAAATTCTCAACTGAAAGTGAATTTTCTTTTTCAAAAAGTAATGAAACCAATAATATCATCCAATATTAACCACTGAAGATATTGCACCCTTTTATTGCATTTTTTTTTATGAAAAAGCTCCCAAATGTCATTAAAATAGACTCAATAAATTTTCCAATAATGAGACCACACCCTTTATAATATAACTACTAACACAGATAAATAAATTCTCAGAAAATGTCAATTTATCATAAATTAGTTTTGTAGAATTTTTTTTAAAAATAATTAAAAAAAATTGTTTAGAGGGTTCAGGGTCCATTTAATATTAAATCTCTCTTGGGATTCTAAGCCAATTGCACAATATCAGAAATTTTTTAAAAATAAAAAAATAAAAAAATTCACTGCCTATCACCCAACAATTTTCAACAGAAAATTAATAATTATTTACCTATTAAATAAGCACTAGTAACTATCATCCAATATTTATCAACTCCAAAACTTTCATCCATGAGCAAACAACACATTCGTTGAAACGCTTCCTCTCTTCTTCGTCTCTTTGTTGCCTCTCTCTGCTGTTGCTGGTGCGTGGTTCGTGAGCGGCGATGGCGATGGCGCTGCACTCTGTTGTGTGCAATGGCGCGGCTGCAAGATGTGGTATTATTTTTGTTGTTGCAATTTTCCTGGAGGATGTAGTTTGCGTCAATCTTTCTTCTGAAATTTTTTCTATTGTCTAGTGTGTGGTTTTCTGCAAGAGTCTGAGCGTGGTTTATCTTGTTGCTTCTTTCTTCCTGTCTTCACTTCCGCTAGTTGTTTCTTCTTCTTAATCCATCCTTGTCTGTGGAGTCTCCCGTTTCTTTTGAGCTCTTTTGGACACCAGAATGTGCTGTGGAGTCCCGTTTCTTTTTTATTTATTTTGGCCACATGAATGTGCTGCGGAGTGCCGTTCTCATTTTTTCTCTATGAAGATCTGAAAATTGTCTGATGATGCCCTGAACAATGGCATCAAAGGGATGAGGGAATTGTGAGGATTGAAAACATGCTGTCTGTGTCTGTGTAAGGGCAGATGAAGGAACTGTGCAACTACAAAATGGACCTCAAACACAAGATAGCATTATCCCAGTGCTGACACTCTCTGAGGTCTGTTGAATTTTCTGTTACAGTTGAGATTAAATGCAAGGCCATTGCCTTGCAGAATTCAGACAGTTTCCCTAGAAGTCTGTGTGCCAGGAATCTATGGGAGATTTTAGGTCTTTGTTATGGGGGAGCTGTTGAGATGGTTTTCCAGTCATTCTGATATCAGGAATTTCCAAAAGATTTGTCATTTCTCAGGTCATTTTAGCTGGAAGTTGCTCTCAAACTTTTGAAGGAAACTTTGGCAACAATGATGTGTGAGGCATCTAGTCCTGGAGCTGCAGGTTATGACAAGACTACAGGAAGAATCAAAAGCTGGGAAATACAGGGCTTTTCGTTCCATGTATTCAAGTGTGGTGGGAGCCATTACAACAGATGTGGCAGCCATGGTGATACCGCTGGATGATCACATGGTGCATAGAGGTCATTCTGTCTTTGATACTGCTGTTCTCATCAATGGGTACGTCGAGAACCTCAGTTCTTCCTCAGTGAATATCCTACTTCAGTTGGTGATGTGATGTAGCTCATTGAATATATCTGCATGAGCTTTGATGACAAATTTGGCAATCTTTTTCTCAGCTATCTGTATGAGCTGGATGCTCATCTGGACCGCTTTTTGAGATCAGCAGCAAAAGCCAAGATCACACCTCCTGTTGACCAAGCAGCCATGAGAGAGATTTTGCTACAAACTGCAGCAGCAGCACATTGCAGAGATGGGATCCTACGCTATTGGTTGTCCTGTGGTCGTGGAGGGTTTGAACTTTCTACCAAAGGGTGTGACCAGGCTACTTTTTATGCAATTGTGTTGGATGAGAACCATGTCAATGACAAGTTTGATTGTGGGGTGAAGGTATTACAACCCTTTATTTATCTCTGTACTGTGGTACATGGCTGAAAGAGAATGTGAGATAGCACAGTGCTTTTTCTTTCCTGCTTCCATCCATTTCATCCCTCCTTTCTGTCTCTTTGTTTTTACACTTCCCCACTTCCCTTGCACAGGGGCCTGATGGCACAATCTGCCTCAGATGTGACATGTGGGTCTTACTTTAGGCCTCATCCTATGAGTGTGAAGAGTTGCCATAACAGAGAGATTTTTTGGAGAATTTTGTCACAGAAAGAAAAACCAATCAACATCTTTATTGACAAAGTGCTGGCAATCTGCAGGTAATCACAACCTCTGTGCCCATCAAGCCCCAAGATTTTGCCACCATGAAGAGCACCAACTACTTGCCAAATGCTTTGGTTCTGAAGGAGGCAGAGGAAAGGGGTGCCTATGCAGGCATTTGGCTGGATGATGAAGGTTTCATAGCTGAGTCCCAAAACATGAATGTGGCATTTGTGAGCAAACATGGAAACCTGCTGGTCCCCTCCTTTGAGAAAATCTTGTCAGGATGCACTGCCAGGCGAATTTTAGAACTCGTCCCACAGTTTATTAGAGATGGTGCAGTTCCAGGCTTAAATGGTATTGAGATGAAAAAAATTAGTCTGGAAGAAGCCAAGGATGCTACAGAAATGATGCTGATAGGAAGTGGGATGATGATTGTGCCTGTTGTTGCATGGGATGACAAACCTGTAGGAAATGGTAACTCTGCCTCTCCTTGCCCATCTCCCCCTCCCAGCATGTTGATGTAATGTTTATGTTAGAATTTAAACCAGAGCTGTCCTGACAGGTTGGATCATGAACAATAATGTTTCGTAAAAAAGATTATTGTATCTGATGGAAACTTTTGTGGTATATCTGCAGGCAAACCAGGCCCTATTACATTAGCTCTGTGGCAGTTAGCTAGGCAGGACATGATGGAAGGCCCAGCTGGTATTCGAACAGAAGTCAATCCTCAAATTTCTGGTTGACAGAACCTTCCTTTGCAAATGTACTCCTATCTTATCACATTTTTGCCTGCATCACCAACTGGACACCCAACACAAATGGATGTCATTCAGTTACAGTGTGTCACCAAACAGAGAAGTTGAGGTGATGGCCAATGTGGCCAATGTGGGCACTACAAGGTGGTGTGTTTCTGTTATCTGTTATGTATCCAAATTGGTGCATGAAGATCTGGACCTTGCAGGTGTTCAAGCCAAAGTGCAAAAAGTGTTGACATTCATTTATTGGTAACAACAACTCCAAGAGCAACAGTGGTGGATGCAAGATTGATGTAACAGTTTTGAATGTCTCTGTAGTGCTATCCAACATCATGACTGAGTCCACCCATTGCTTCCAGAAACGGGACAGCAACTCAGGATGCAGATGTTCATATGATGGTTGGCTGAAAATTTTAAGCAGATTATTATGTACTGATCTACATCCCCCATCAGGAGCCGATGAAGTCTGTGGCCATGGCAGCTCAAAGATCTACACCCACCACCACCAGGAGCTGATGAAGTTTGAGGGCAGCTCAAAGTCACTGCTACTCATGACAAAGGTGATAGTCACTTCTTTGTGAATGATTTGGCGCTCAATTCTGTGGTCACGTCATGGAACAACAATCGCCAAATTCCTAGGTGGAACCTGCTACCTATAGTAAATCACTATACATAGCAAAAGGTTACCATGCATTTCACACTCCCCACATACCATACTAGTAAAGCTCAACAAAAAAATGTGAACATGAAGTGAGCTTGCAAATGGCACCAATTGTTGCACAACAAAAACACATTCAGGGAATTCATTGCACAAGTTTTAATTTTCCCTTGCTCTAAAGAAATTTGAAAAATAAAAAAGAAGAATGAAGCTCAAGAAGTCCTTCTGGTTATCATCTTCCCAATTGAAGCTTAAGGGGGGGAATTTTTTTATTTATTTTTAAATCCCATGTTTTTTGTAGTTTGAAATCAAAACAAAAACACTATGAACACAAACGTCTTTGGTGAATAATCATACCACCTTTTGAGTATTAGAAGGATGTTCCCATCTTTTGTTCTCTCGTTCCCATGATGTGCCACTAGAGTTCCCATTAAGTTCCACTCCGTTTGAATGGCTTTCCTACTACTACTTCCTACATTCCATTTCATGGCCCCCCTCATCATCATTCACGAAAGTTGTCAGACCTGACCTACCCAAGGCATCATAATCATTACCAAAGTTGTGTGAGTGAGCTAGAGACCCCCCTACCAAAGGCCCCAAGGTACCAAAGTACCATGACAAAGTTCAACATTGTTTTTTAGTTTGTAGAAGATTCCCATGTCCAAAACTTAGGGTATTTCAAAAGAGATTCTTTGTTTTTTTTGAAAAAAAAAAAAAAAGATTTTTTTTTTTTGGAAATTTTTTGCAACATTTCTAAAAATAATATAAATTTTAATGTGGAAGCTGCCAAGGTACTTGGTACTATGGTATAGAGTGACTAGTTATGAAACATTTATTGCATTGTTATAGAGGAGTGTGTTCTATTAGGGTTTTCTTTCAAAGAGCCCACCCACTTTGGGAGGAGGAGGAGGAGGCCCCAACTTTGTGCATTTCTTACCCATTTGGAGTCTATAAAGGATTATTTGGTGTCTAGATTAGTTAGTGCTTTACAAAAAG
>Ga0209208_10001154_pt1 | contig 36781 bp, 24 predicted proteins | sample S1TSphfallax_3_FD_187694 | JGI IMG/M metagenome (GOLD analysis project Ga0209208, IMG submission 187694) | Host-associated microbial communities from peat moss isolated from Minnesota, USA - S1T2_Fd - Sphagnum fallax MG (SPAdes) (version 2) | ecosystem: Host-associated > Plants > Peat moss >...
CTCAGAGCGCTCGCAAGTTGGATCGCCTCTTTTTCTGCGGCATGTCCGTGCTCATGCTGACGACTGTGCTGATTGGCTTCTGGCCCAGCTATTTCAGTCGTGGAATGGTCGATGCGCCACTGCCCAGTCCCCTGGTTCATGTGCATGGCTTGATCTTTTCCTTGTGGATCGTTCTTCTGCTGGTGCAGGTCGGCCTCGTCGCTGCCGGGAATATCAAACTGCACCGGACGCTAGGGATTGCGGGCTTCGGCCTGGCCGTGTTGATGGTGATCGTAGGCGCGCTGACTGCGACCGCCATGCTACGGCGCAATCTTGACCAACATAACGAGCTTGCAATCCCCTTCTACATCATCCCCATGACCGACCTTACCCTGTTCGCGCCTCTCGTGTTCTTCGCCTATCGCCTGCGGAAGCGGCCGGCGGCCCACAAGCGACTGATCATGATTGCGACGATTGCCTGTATGGGCGCGCCGCTGTTCCGGTTCCCAATCGATTTCCTCAATCAGGCGTTTTACGGGCCGGGTGTCGTGATTCTGGGATTCCTGTTGCTGATCGTCGCGTACGATCTCTACTCCCTTGGCCACGTTCAACGTGCCACCACATGGGGTGTCGGCTATAGCGTGTTCATCCACCTCATCCGGATTCCCGTGGCGTTTAGCTCCGCATGGGCCTGGTTCGCTCATCACATGGCTGCCTCACTTAGCTGAGCCGGAGGCGTTGTCATGGTGCTGATGGTTCGAGCCACTCCGATACATACGGGTCTCGTCAGCAACACTCCTCGATTGGCGCGAAATCACAATGCGGGTGCCCCCGGTCTGGCTTCTGAGACCGGGGAAACGAGAAACACCGAGGAGTCGCTGCCTTTAGGTAGGCCGAGGGTTCAGCCTCGGCACCAGCCAACATCGCACGCTCCCCAACAAGGAGCTTCGACGGCTCCGAGCGCCTTTCTTCCTCTCCCGTCCCCTGACGACATCCTCGTTTATCGGGACTGATATGACTAAGTGAGGAGTTGCGTCTGAGACGCCTTCGCAAGAAGCGCAACTCTGTACTAGAGCACCACGGCATCCTCCGGTGCGGAGCCGCGAAGAAGTAGCCTCCGCTGGGCGTCAGCCTCTTTTACGAGCTGTATTTCACCTGCGGCATATTGGTAGGGGACCTTCCGATGCTTCGCATTGATGTGCTGGTAGCAAGGATGAACGACTGAGGTGCATACCGTCCGATGGGTTACACCTTCAATCTGCACGACGCCGATCGGCAAGCTGTCTATTCCTTTGATATTGTTGCTCTTCCACTGCTTGAGCTGACGCGGCCAAACGGTGGCAATGAACGCTGCTGGACCCGGCCCTAATGCCACGATCATGCTCGGTTTCAGATCGGCGCACGTTCTAGCGAAAAACTTCGCGCACTCACGCATTAGATTGGGATTGGCCAGCCATTGCGAGATCAGCTCGCCAAGCGTATTGCGTGTGCTTATATGCAGGCACGGCCAAGCATTGGTAAAGAAACAATCGGTCAGGTCAGCTCCGCTCCATTGAATAACCGTCGCATAGGCAACCACGTCTTACCTGAGGTTTCGTCATGACAAATCAGCCGTCCATCGGGATGGCAGAAATTTGACGCCGCGCTGAAGCTCGAACCTAAAACCAGCGTTCCGCCCATGGGAAATCGAACAGCGTCTTCGCCTTCAAACAGCCCATTGCCGCCCGGGAAGAAGCCCCGCTTCATTACCGGCTTTCCTCTAAACGAGACAAGTGAGTACCGCTCAAAATCCAACTTATCAAGCTCAGCACGCAATCCTGCGATGACGGTCTGGTAAGCGATCTTCATTACCCCAGCATAATCGACGCACGCTGCGGCAACATTGCCTAAGGAATCTTGTCCCAGCACGGCGAGCCCTCGCATCGGTCCTCATAAATCGACTTAGGTTTCCTGAAGCCCTGCCTCAGCAGCGCACACTCGCTATCAACCGAGGCAATCGCGCCCGCTCAACCCGGCGCGGACCAGGGGCAACTACACGCGCCCCCGAGGCTCGGTCATCCTTGCCTGCCCATGGGCATATAAGATGGCCCCATGAGGCAACCGGACGAGCACCCCGAAATGCCCGCGCTCATGGCCGACACCCCGGCGGAGCTGAGCCCGCCGTTGCTCACCGAGCTCCGCCTACTCACCCCCGCCCGCATCGCCCTGCGCCGCACCGGCATCAGCCTCGCCACCAGCGAAGTCCTGGACTTCCAGCTAGCCCACGGCCGCGCCCGCGACGCTGTCCACGCAGCCCTGCAACCAGCCACGCTGATCCCCGGCCTGCAACAACTCACCCACTACGACCCGATCCTCCTGCACTCCGCCGCGCCCGACCGCCCAACCTACCTGAAACGCCCCGATCTAGGCCGCAAACTCAGCCAATCCAGCCGCAAACGCCTCGAATCCCTGGCGAATCCATCGTGCGACTTGGCCGTAATCCTCGCCGACGGCCTTTCTGCCCTAGCCGTCGAGCGCAACGCCGAGCCTGTTTTGTCTCACTTGCTACCCGCCATTCCAGATCTCAAACTCGCCCCAATCTGCATCGCAGAGCAAGCCCGAGTAGCCATAGGCGACGAGATCGCAGACTTACTTTCTGCCGGGTTAGTGATAGTCCTCATCGGCGAACGCCCCGGCCTAAGCTCGCCCGATTCGCTGGGCGCCTACATCACCTGGAACCCGCAACCCGGCCGCACCACAGATGCGGAACGCAACTGCATCTCCAACATTCGCGCGGAGGGATTAAGCTACGCTGAGGCCGCCGCGCGTCTGCTCCACTACATCCGCGAAGCCCGTCAGAAGCGTCTCACCGGAGTAGCACTAAAAGATCCAGAGCAACCGCAGTTCTTGCTCGATAATCCGGCTTCAGGAGAAGCGAAATGAGTGTCGAAATCCGAAGCCGCACTCCAATGCAAAACATCCTGCGCTGGACGGGGTTCGTGCTCCTTGGCATATTAGGCGCCGCCGCGCTCATCTATCTCGGCGACACGGCGGCCTATTATCTGCGCGGCCAGCCCACCGATCAGGTTACCGTCTCGCGCTACATGGCCGCTCCGCTCAAGGGCGACAAGACCGAGTACTACTACGAAGGAACCGGGCCTATCTCCTGTTCTAAATCGCTTTTCCCGCAAAACGGCTGGCAGCCCTGCTGGTACCTGCGCAAACACCCGCTCGCTGCCGAGCAAGCCGCCCTTTGAATCCGCTCAGCCAATCCGAGCCATATCCCGCAACTGGTGCGCCACTTCTTCGAGGAACGTCTCCGTGCTGATTCCCTCCGGAATGGCCAGCCCGGATTTGGCTTGAATCGACCCGGCAATCCGCTCCGCCAACTTCGAGCGCGTCTCCATCGTGAAGTCCAGCCGGCGCGCAAAAAATCCCTCCAGCACTTCCAAATCCGTCACGCTCAGCCGCTGAATCCCCGCCGCCGCCAGCTCCACGCCACTCTTCCGCCGCTCCGGAATCGCCGAAGCGCTCACCGGCGCATCGAAGATTCCCGCCGTCAGCGAACGCGCGCTCGAGCCGGTGCTCGGCGCCGCCAACTGCGCCCGCTCGTGAACCACCAAAGTTCCAGCCGCCAGATCGCCCAGCCGCTGGTGCTGTTTGGTCAGAAAAATCGAAATCACGCCCACCGCATAAACCCCCGGAATCTGGTCGATGACCCGCAGCAGATTGCGGGTCATGGCCTCAAACAGACCAATTCCGCGGCCAGAGCGCTGAATCACGCGAATCTTGGCCACGCGCTTGCCCGGCGTCCGCCCGTTCCAAAAAGCCTCAAAGAGCGTGAAATACCCCCAATAAAACGTAAATCCGAGCAGGGTAAAGGTGGCCGTCGCCCACTTTTCCCCGAGCTTACTGAAGTGCTTGAGGCTGGGATCGACGTAGCTGAGGAATAAGACGAGAGCGACAATGACCACGAGCCAGATGAGGTAATCGACCAGAATAGCGATAAATCGGCTCCCGATGCCGGCCACCGGCATGTCGATGGCCACCAATTCCGGCGTTTCAATGCTAAGCTGGTCCCAATCCGGCAATTCTCGACTCCAATCCCGACTCAATGCAAACCGTCCTCTCCAACCACTGGATTCAAAAACGCCAACCCCACTGGGAGCGGCTAACCACGCTGGTAGCCGCCGCTGACCGGGAGCGACTGCGCGGCCTCTCGCGCGGCGAACTCCAGGAGATGGCTCTGCTCTACCGTCAAGTCGCCAGCGACCTCTCCACGCTGCGCCAGGATTCCACTTCCGCGGCGCTGGCTCTCCAGGTCAATCATCTGCTGGCTCGCGCTCACCATATCATTTATTCGAGCCGGAAATCGAATTGGCGCAATTTTCTGCTGTTTTTGCGTGACGGCTACCCGCGCGTTTTCCGCCAGCAGATCGGCTTTGTCTTCGCCGCCACCGTCCTGTTGCTGCTGGGCATGGTTGTCGCCGCGGCGTTTTCGCTCGCCGATCCGCGCTTCACGGCGATGCTGGCCGGCCCGCGCGTGATGGGCGCAATTGCGCGGCACCGCATGTGGACCGAGTCGATCGTCAGCGTGGCTCCGCAGGCGGCCAGCGGCATTATGACCAACAATCTTTCGGTCTCCTTCATGGCCTTTGGCGGAGGGTTGCTCTTCGGCGCGGGATCGGTCTACCTGCTGTTTTTCAATGGGCTGCTGCTCGGCGCGGTGGCCGTGGCCTGCCAGCAGGCGGGGATGTCCGTTCCGCTGTGGAGCTTCGTCTGCCCGCATGGGTCGCTCGAACTGCCGGCGATCGCGATTGCCGGCGCGGCCGGGTTGCGGCTGGGCCATGGAATGCTCTTCCCCGGCATCTACCGGTGGAAGGATTCGGTCGCGCAGGCCGGGGCCGAAGCCGTCATGCTGGTTTCGGGGACGATTCCGATGCTCTTTGTGGCCGGGTGCCTCGAGGGTTTTTTCTCGCCTTCAAGCGCGCCCGTGGCGCTCAAGTTTTCCGTCGGCGCGGGGCTCTTCCTGCTGCTCAATCTATGGCTCTTCCGGCCGATGCCGGCTGCGTCTTCAGAGCCGATTTAGCCCGATTTCGGCTGAAAGGCAAATTGTTCCACGTGGAACAATTTGGGGCGAATGGGAAGCCTCTGGAAAACTTTGTTCGAAGTGGCTTTGTTTTGTAGAGCTTGCAATTGCGTAAAATTACCCCGATTTGTGCCTTGTTGCAGCGAATGGGGATTTTCAGCGCTGAGCGGGAAAATTTCTTGCGAATTTTGCGCTCCGGGCGTTTTTGGCGCTGCTTTCAGTGCAAATCCCGATTCGTAAAGTTCGGTGAGGGTTATTTCGGACCGATCGTGCGGGGATTGTTTGGTTGTGCTGACGCTCTGGCAGATTCGGAAGAAAACAAGAAACGACAAAAACAGAGCCGGCTACAGAGCCGGCTTTTGTGGCCGCCCACCCTCCCAATACCGGGTAGGGTGGGGTACCCGCATTGGTGATTGGGACGGGAAAGCAAAAACTTGGGTGGGTCACCCGCCAATTGCGGCGAGAGAGCCAGCTCGGGTGGTTTGGGAAAAGCGAAACCCAGGTTTCGGAAGCGAGGCCTGGGTTTCTGGTTGGTTCAAGTTTCAGATTGAGACTACCGGTGGGTTAGAAGTAGAGTTTGCCTCCGAGCTGGATTTCGCGCGGGTCGTGGGAAGAGGTGGCTTGGCCGAAGTTGTAGGTCGCGTCGGTGGTGGTGCCGACGGAGGCAAAGTTGTTGTGGTTGAATGCGTTGAAGAACTCGGCGCGGAACTGGAAGCGGATGCCTTCCTTGATGTTGACGTTCTTGATGGCCGAGAGATCCCAGAGGTCGAGTCCGGGTCCGAGGAACAGGCCGTCGCTTGATGAGCCGAAGTGGCCCCAGGCATCACTGAAGGAGGTTGTCGAGAACCAGTTGAACTCCTTCTTGGCGCGCTTGATCGCAGCGATCCGATCGGGCCGGGGCGCGATATCGCTGGCGTCCATGTTGAGGCCGCCGGGATAGAGACCCGTCGAGGGGCAGACGTTGGCGGAGTTGACATTCAAGGTGATGTAGCTGCAATCGCTGGGGTCGAAGTTGTCGAAGAACTGGGTGACGGATTGGGACTGGCCGGAGAAGAGCTCGGTGATGCCGGAGACTTCCCAGCCGCCCGCGACATGCCCCAGGATTCCGTGCTGAGACTTTAAGAAGGGCAGTTCGTAGACGTAGTTGGCGACAAATGTCTGAGGCTGGTTGAGTTCGGATGGGGCGTGATCCAGCTTGAGATTGTAGGTGTCGTAGGATTCCTGACCGCGGTCGTTGGAGAGGGTGGTCATGGTCTTGCTCCAGGTGTAGGCGATGCCATAGGTGAGGCCATGGAAGTCGCGTGAGTTAAGGGAGACCTGAAGCGAGTTGTAGTTGCTGGTGTAGGCAGGGATGCGGTCGGCAAAGGCGGCGTAGCCGGTGTAGGGCATCACGGCCGTGACCCAGGCGTTGGGGTTGGCTTGCCGGGCGGAGAGCGTGGGTTGATTGATTTCGCGTTCGCCGAGTAGGTGGCGTCCGGCCGAGCCCACGTAGGCCACATCGAGAACCATGCTGGGAAGTATCTCGTGCTGGATGGTGAGGTTGTAGTCGATGTAAGAGGGGTTCTTCATGATGGGAGTGCCGGTGGCTGTAACGCGGTTGGGATAGAGCGGCGTACCAGCGGTGCCGGCCAGCGGCGCATCGAAGAGCGAGTTTTCGATGGTCGCTACCGTGAGACCGGGCGACTCCTGAAATCCGTTTTGTTCCCAGATGCCGTTCAGCATACGGTCGTAGAAGATGCCGAAACCGCCGCGGACGGAGGTCTTGTGGTCTCCAAAAACGTCGTAAGCGAAGCCGAGCCTGGGAGCGAAGTTGTCTTTCGGATCGGGATCGACGTGGCTGCCGTAGGGCGAGCAGGTGGCCTGGGCGTTGTTGACCTGCTGGGCGAGGCTGCAGGCGGTGCCGGTGGGGTAGATGAGGCCGTTCTCGTAAGTTGCCGGGGTCTGCGAGCCGGTGAAGTTACCGCTGGCGGGGTCGATGCCCGGAGCGTTGCCGGGGATGAAGTACTTGGGATCGAAGTTGGCCAGAGTATCGAGCAAGTCGGCCGGGGATGGGAAGTAGCTGTAGCGGACGCCGAGGTTGAAGGTCAGGCGGCTGTTGAACTTCCAATCGTCCTGGAGGAAGGCTTCAAAGTTGGTGTAGTGCAAGTCGGGGATGGTGTCTCGGCTGTCCTGCGTGTAGTTGACATCGTTGCCGAGCAGGAAGTCCTGGAAGCCGTTGAAGGTAAAGCTGGCTGCGCCGCTTGAGGCGTTCTCCGTTTTAATCATGGAGGAGAAGGTCACGCCGGCGCGGAGAGTGTGACGGCCCAGGGTTGCCGAGAAGTTATCGAAGAAGGTGTTGTCCAGGTTGCGCTCGAAGTAGGGGGTGCTCCCGTAGCCGTAGCCAGTGATTCCGCTGAGGAAGCTGATCTGGGGGATACGACCGTAAGGGTCGGAATAGGCAGTGTTGTTGGTGAGTTGCGATGCGAGCGACGTATCGATCGAGCCGGGCGTAAAGGAAGAAGAGATGGAGCCCTGGGTATAAGCGTACTCGGCTTCATTGACCATGTTCGGAGAGATGGTCCAGGTGAGATTGCCGACAATGTTCTGGCCGGGGGCATTGACGGCGGAGCCGGCTACGCCTGGGAAATCCGCACCGTAGAACAGACCCAGCGGGAAGTTTTCCGGGGTTTCATCCTGCATGGCGCGACCGAAGAAGTGCAGTTTTTCGCTGAGCTGCGCATCGACGCGAACCAGATCTTCGCGGGTGTTGTTCAACTGCGAATAGCCAGTGGTGTACTCGCTGGAATTGCCTGGGACGTTGGAGGGGAACTTGTCGTAGAGGTTCGTCAGATACACCTTTGCGTTGTGGCTGTAGCAGGAGGGATTGACGGTGCTGTTGCCGGTGGTTGCGCTGTAGGTGACGCAGTTGTTCGCCATCTGGGTCGGGTTCTGATCCGAGATGGTATTGCCGGTGAATACGCCGTTCAGTTCATCGGCGGTGGGCACGGTGAACGTGGATGTCTCGGGCGCGCTGATCTTGCGCCACTCCTCCGACCAGAAGAAGAAGAGCTTGTCCCTGGCCTGGGGGAGCAACCTGGGAATATAGGCAGGGCCGCCGATGGTGAACCCGTAGTTGTTGTAGTGTTCGGGGGATCGGGGCGTGATGGGATCGGTCTGCTTGTTGAAGTAGGTGTTAGCGTTCAACGCAGTGTTGCGATCGAACTCGTAGGCGTCCCCGTGGAACTTGCTGGTGCCGGACTTGGTGGCGACGAGAATCTGGCCGCCGCCGCTGCGCCCGAAGCCGGCGTCGTAGGTGCTCCGTTCCAGGGTGAATTCCTGGATGGCGTCGACGCTTGGCACGTTCAAAAGTGTGGCGTTGGAGCCGCTATCGTTGACGTCGGCTCCGTCTACGGTCCAGTTGTTGGCTGTGGCGCGAACGCCGTTGACCGCAACCGCAGAGGTGTTGCTGAGGCCGAATCCGGCTTCATCGGGCAATCCGCTTACAACGCCGGGCTGGAGGGTGACCAACTGCTCGAAGTTACGATTGTTCAGTTGCAGCTCGCGGACCTGGGTGCCGGAGATGGTGCCCTCGATAGCGCTGCTGGTGGTGTCTACCGTTTCGGTGTTCTCTTGCACGGTGACTGTTTCGCTCACCTGGCCGGGGCGGAGTTGCGCGTCGATCAAGCGGGACTGCGCGACGAACAGGACGACGTTTTCGGCTTTGAAAGCCTGAAAGCCTGGGGCGGAAATGCGGATGGAGTAGGTGCCGGCGGGAAGATTGGTTGCGGTGTAGCTGCCGTGCCCATCGGTCTGAACCGTTCTGGGGGCGCTGTTACCACCCACCTCTGAGATGACGACAGTAGCGTCCGGAATGATGGCGCCTGAACCATCCTTCACTGTTCCGCTGATTGTGCCCTGAAGTTCCTGGCCCCAAATCGTCCATGGCATGGCTAAGACGAGGAGCATCAACGCTGCGACGAAAGACCTTTTTCCTAGCATCCTGAATCACCTCACAAAAATTTTGAACGGCCTTTGTTTTCTCTGGAGACCTCGATCGTGCTCGTTGCCGAGGCCTGAGCATGGAATGGAACTGATGCGCTTTTCGAAATGGAGAGTCGGAACGCCCGGTGGGAGCGTTCTCACTGGGCGGTCGATGTTGCGGATCGCGAACTACGTTATGTCGAGCATCGAGAGAGCGATCGTCGAGAGATCAAGCTTCAAGAGATCAAGCTTCAAGAGATCGGGCGTCAAGAGATCGGGAATGGTTCAGCGGACCTCGCCGTGCGTGACAGGTGTGACGGCAGGGAATGTGTCTTACGTCTTGGACCGGTTTAGAGAACCGACCGCATTGCAGGGAGACGCTAGGGACACAACGATCTAAATTTGCCGAAACATCGCCGCGATATTCCGCTCTTCTTAGTGTGAATTTCTCATAAACTCTATCGAGTGTCAAGAAAAAGATCGTTTGGTGCCGAAACGGTCAAAATTGCGAAGAATATGCCTTGATTCGAAATTTTATTCCGGCTTGATGGATTGGAAGTCCATGGAAGAGGCCTTGCTCGATGGTTCTTGGAGTAGGGGTGAGGCCGCAGCTTGGGACTCATCTTCTATGTGCCTTTGTGGCTATGGACCGGGATCGGAAAACAGCCTTGGTTGCGAGTTGCATTCGTGGCATTTTGGCGTCGCGGTGTGGATGGGATGAGTGCTCGGGGCGATCTTGCCGGCAGTGGCCGGCGTATGGTATTCGATGGCGGAGCGGTGATGCGGGTTTCAGGGAGAACAATCCGGGTGAGCGTTCGCCTGCCGTCTATGACTCTGTTTTGGGTCCTGGTTCTTGGCGCGGGGGCTTGGAGGGATGGGTGGTGCCAGGCGGTGCCGGATTCAGGCGCGGCCGCTCGGCAGGAGTTCTCGCAGCGGGTTGCGGAGGGTTCGCGGGCGTTGCAGGCGGGGGATAATGCGCTGGCGGAGAGATCTTTTCGCCGCGCACTGGCTCTCGACCCGCAATCGGTTGAGCTGTTGAACAATCTTGCCATTGCGCTGGCGCGGCAAGGCAAGGATGACGAAGCGATTGCCTTGTACCGGAAGGCTCTCAAGATCAAGAAGGACGACCCGATTACGAAGAGAAACCTGGGTGTGGCGTTTTTCCGGGCGCGGCGCTACGGGGATGCGCTGGCTTTGCTTGAGTCTTTTGCGGCGGCGACTCCGACGTTTCAATCGCTGGATTTGACCGGGCTCGATCTGTTTGCTCTGGACAGGTTTGGTGAATCGGCTGGGTATCTGGAGCGGGCCAGTGCGCTGGAGCCGAACGATCTTCCCACGCTCGATATTCTGGGCAAGGCATATTGGCGGATGAAGAACTATGCGGGCGTGAACAAGGTCTTCGATCGCATTATGGCCATCGATCCGAATGCGCCGGAGGCGCACTTCATGCTGGGCATGGCCTACGACGTGCAGTACGAAGAAACGAAGGCTGCGCAGGAGTTTCAGGCGGTGTTGACTGCCGACCCGAGCTTTCCCTCGGTGCATTCGAGTCTTGGCTTGATCCACTACCGCGAGCATCAGGTGCCGGAGGCGGTGGATGAGTTCAAGCTGGAGTTGAGCCGGCATCCGGATGATCCGGTATCGAATTACATGATGGGCAGGATACTGCGCGAGGGCAACGATGCGGCTGCGGCAGTGCCTTATCTCAAGGCTGCTGTAGCCGTAAATCCATCGTATCGGGACGCGCTTTTTGAGCTGGGCCAATGTTATATGGCGTTGAACGAGCCGGCAGAAGCGGTCGGTCCGCTGCGTAAGTCGGCGGAGGCTGATCCGGATTTCGATCAGGCTCACTTTGTGTTGGGGAATGCTTTTCGGAAGCTCGGTCAGCCGAAGGACGCTGCGCGGGAGTTTCAGATTTGCAAGCAGATCAAGGCGCGGAAGAATGTGCAGGAGAAGCCCAGCGACTGAGGTGTTTCCGCGGTGCGGCCGGGGCCGCTTTCCGCGTGAGCGCCAAGACCTCCGGCAAGTGGGTGGAGCGTTTCCGCCTCGCCGGAGTTGAGGGGCTGCGGGGTCGCAGTTCGCGTCCCCACCACAGCCCACTCCGGTTAGCCGACGATATGGCCAGCCATGTCATCGAGCTGCGCCGCGGACCCATGCCCGGTTACGAGATAGCGCGTCGTAGCGGAACCAGCACGGCTTGGGTCAGCCGCATCCTGCGCCGGGCGCGGTTGAGCCGATGGCGCGATCTCAACCCGCCGCCGCCCCGGATTTTCTCGTTTAGCTCAGGACTTGTCGAAGCGCCTGCTGCGCGCGGAGATTTTCTTCCGGCAGACCGATGGTGATGCGTGCCCAGTTGGTGAAGGGCGGATGGGGGCGGCCGATGTCGATGCCGTGGGCGCGCAGCTGGGCGGCGAGTTGGGGCTGCGGCTGGCCGGAATCGAAGAAGATGAAGTTGGCCTGCGCGGCGGTGTGCGGCAGTTTGAGATCGCGCAGGATGGCCAGCCACTTCTCCCGTTCGCGGGCGACGGCTTCGCGGCTATGCGCGACCTGCGCGGTGTCGGAGAGCGCTGCTCCGGCGGCGGCGATGTTCAGCCGGCCCAGGCTTTCGGCCTCGCCCGCGCCTTGTTTGCGCAGAGCGGCGGCGATGGGCGCCGGAGTGAGCGTGTAGCCGATGGGCAGGCCGGCGAGGCCGTGTATCTTGTCGAAGGTGCGGAAGACGAGGATGTTGGCTCCCTCGCGGACCAGGGAGACGGCGGAACGTTGGGCGAAGTCGGCGGTGTATTCGAGATAGGCTTCATCGACGACGACTACGGCATGCTGCGAGCCGTCGCGCAGGAACTGCTTGAATGCCTCGTCTTCGTTGACCGTTCCGGTGGGATTGTGGGGATTGACCAGATAGATGCCGCGCGTTTTGGCGTTGATCTTCTGGCTAAGTGCGGGAAGGTCGTTCTCATACTGAGCGTTGAGAGGCACGGGGATGCCGATGCCTCCCAGGCGAGCGGCGCCGTCGATGAGCGCCAGATAGCCGGGATTGGAATAGAGAAATTCGGAGCCGGGGCCGCCTTCGCCGGCGAGATAGGTGCCGAGCAGGCCGAGGATTTCGCCCAATACGACCTGCTCGGCGGGGAGATTTTCAAAGGCGGCGATTTGCTCGGTGAACTGCTGGGCCTGGGCTGCGTCGGCGTAGCGATTGAAGCGGGTGGATTCTCTTTGAATTGCCTCGGCAACGCGCGGCGAAGGGCCGTAGGGGTTTTCATTCAGCGACAGGCGGATGAGGGTCGAGGATTGCCGGTCGGGCGCACGGGCGGCCTTGGCAGCTTGAGCGGATGCCAGGAGCGGGGAAGCGAACCCGGCGCCAAGCGCGAGGCCTGAGGTCTTGAGGAGATTGCGACGGCTGAGATGCATGGCGGCTGAGGGTGGCCTTTCTGGGCTGGAAGTACGGGTAGGGAAGAGTCAATGCCGCTAGGCGGCTCCTGCGGATGACGATGGCAGAAGCCGCTCGGCGGGGGGATGGATCGAAGGGCTAGTAGGTTATGCGCAATCCCAGTTGGAGATAGCGAGGGAAGTTGGCGTCGGAGGTGATTTGGCCAAAGTTCGAGCTGCCGAAAGAAGTATTCGGACCGTTGAATTCGGGGGTGTTGAAGGCGTTGAAGCTTTCGGCGCGAAATTGTGCGTTGACGCGGTCGTATACTTTGACGTTCTTCAACAGTGCCAGATCCCAGTTCTCAAAGGCCGGCCCGCGCAGAGAGAGCGTACGCGGAGCGTTGCCGAAGGTGAGCGCCGAGGAGGCGGTGAAGGCTGCCGGATTGATGTAGTCGGTGAGGCGATCGTAAAGGCTTCCTTTGGTTCCGAGCGAGATGCCCGGGACGAGGTTTGGCCGTTGTACGCCGTTGCCGACAACGGAGGCATTCGGGTTGCTGCTCTGGCTGATGGTCACAGGGAAGCCTGCCTGGAAGGTTGGAACGACGCTCAGTTGCCAGTTGCCGACGATCAGGTCGCCGATGGCACCGGTGGAGAATCGCTGGCCGTGGCCTACGGGTAGATCGTAGGTTGCTCCGGCAGAGAAGCGGTAGGGAATGTTGTTGACGGCGTAGCTGTATTCGGCGCGCAGGTTGTAGATGTTTTGCGGCGCGCTGGCGGCGGGGGTTTGAATGCTGTTGGTGGTGGCGAAGGAGGCGTCGCGATTGCGCGACCAGGTGAAGGAGGAGATCAGATTGAGGCTTTTGCCTGCGCGACGCTCTGCTTTGACGAGCAATGCGTTGTAATCCGCGTAGCTGGATGAGGCGAGCAGGTTGACCGAGCTGAATTGCGGATAGGGCAAGAGCAGTTGCGATTGCGCGACGGTGGGGTTGCCGATGACACCGGTGCCGCCATTGCCGTAATAGGGGTTGGCAACCGAGGCGCTCAATGCGGCGAGGCCGAGGCCGAAGTTGGAGGGATTGAGCTGGTTGTAGTTGACTGGGGTGCTGCCGGTAGAGCCTGGCGAGAGGTTGATGGATCGCGAGCCAACGTACTCTGCTTCAAGCGCAATGTGGGCGGGCAGTTCGCGCTCCACGCCTGCGGAGAACTGCTGCACGCGCGGCGCTTTGAAGCCTTGGTCGTAGCTGGTGACCGAGGTGCCGATGCCGGTGAGCAGTCCGGCGGAGTTGCCGGCGGGCTTTTGGATGCCGCTGGGGAAGGGATTGCTGAGGATGTTGGCTGGCGTTTGATCTCCGTTGTTGCTGGCAACGTAGGGCGTGTACTGGGTGTAGCCGGGAGCCAGCGCTGCGCTGGGGTCGTAGCGAATGGGCGCGTACAAGATGCCATAGCCGCCGCGCAGCACTGTCTTTGCGGTGAGCTGGTACGATGCGCCGAGACGCGGTGCGAACTTGAGCCGCGAGAGATCGCCAATGTCGCGCGGGTTATGATCGACGCCGGCGAAGAGGATGCCGCCCTTGACCTGCGTGTTGCTGCTCAACTGTGAAACGGCGGTGGGATCGAAGCCGACTGCGAGCTGGTTGTGGTCTTCTTTCAATCCGGTTTCGGTTTCATAGCGCAAACCCAGGTTGAGCGTAAGCCTGCGCGACACGCGAAGATCGTCCTGGGCGAAGACGGCGAAGTAATCCGCATAGGTCTGGAGCGGCGTGGTGGTTTCGACTTCGCCGCTGGCGGGATAGCCGAGCAGAAGATCGGCGAGATCGGAGCCGGTGTCGTCGTTGACGGCGCTGGGGGTGTCCTGGGTGAAGACGCCGCTGAAGGTGTAGGTTCCGGGCGCGTCGCTGACGTCGATGAAGTTCAGGCGCAGGCGGCGATACTCGGTGCCGACGGCGATGTTGTGCCGACCGAGGCTCTTGGTCAGCGTGGCGTTGAAGGTTTGCGACTTCCAGTCGTCGAGGGAGCTGGTGTCCTGACCGAGCTGAGAAAAGTTTCGCAGGAAGATGGTGGGGAAGAAGTCGGCCTGCAACTGGCTGGTCAGCGTGGTGGGAAAGCCCAGGTTGGAAGGGTTGAAGCCCTGGCTGACTTCGGCGATCAGGTTGGGAAAGCGATTGTTGCCGTAGCGCGCGGTGAGCACGGTGGTGGGATTCAGAATCCAGGTGCTGTTGATCTGGGTTGCGTCCACCTGCCGATGATACGTGTAGGAATAGCTGCCGGGCAGCGTGCCAAGCGGATTGCCCAAGGGCTGCAGCGCCTCGTAGAAGATGTAGGAGCCGCTCAGATTCCACCAGGGGCGAACCTGCTGATCGAGCTTGACTGTGACTTCCTGCGCGTGGTCGCGCACGTCGTCCGTGCCGGTGAAGTTGATCTGGCCCGTCGCTGAGGCCACCTGCGGCAACGGGTAATAGGAAGCGATGTTCCTGCCTACGGTATTGACGTTGGCGATCTTGTTTCCTGGAAAGGGTGTGCGATGGATCACCCCCTGCGCGTCGGTGTAGGTTTTGGTGGGGTCGTAGATCACATCGAGCGTGCCATCGGGGTTGAAGCTTTGCGAGAAGTCGCCGGTACGTTCGAGGGCGGTGGGCACGGCGAATTGTTCGGTATAGGGCGAGGTCTGGATGTAGCCCTCGGAAGCGATAAAGAAAAAGCTCTTGTTGCGGCCATCGTAGACGCGGGGTATCGAGATAAAGCCGCCCAGCGAAGCGCCCCAGTTGTAATAGGGGCTGTCGGGGCGCGGGATGCCTTGCTGCTTGGCAAAGAAATCGTTGGCCAGCCAGTCGGTCTGACGGGTGGCGCCGAACAACGAGCCGTGGTAGGTGTTCGTGCCCGATCGCAGCAGCGTATTGAAGACGGCGCCACCGGTGCGGCCGACCTGCGCATCGTAGGTGAGCGCCTGGACCTTCACGTCCTGAATGGCTTCGATGGTTGGAATGGCGATGGGCCGGTTGTTGGTGTCGGTGATGGGCAGGCCATCGATCTCGTATTGGTTTGAGCCGATGGGTCCGCCGGCGACGGAGGTCTGCGTGGTTCCATTCTGATCGGCGAAGCGGACGAACTGGGGATTGCCGGTGTTGACGAAGAGTCCCGATTCTTTCACCGACATGTAGGGATTGCGGCCGAGAATGGGGAGATCCTCAAGCTGCTGCTGATTGAGATTGGCACTGATCGACGCGCTCGATGGATCGATCAATGCCGCTTCTGCGCTCACCTCGACCACATCGTGCGCTGCGCCCGCGGTGAGGGCGACATCGAGCGTGAGAAAGTCCTGCGGCGTGAGCAGAATGTGGGTGCGATCGGTTGCGCTGAAGCTGGGGGCCTCGATATGCAGCGTGTAGGTGGAGGGGCGTAGTTCGTTGAAGGCGTAGGCGCCGATGCTGTCGGTGGTGGCGCGGCGCACTTGCTGGGTGGCTTCGTCGGTCAGCGTGGCTGTGGCTCCGCTAATGGCCGCGCCGCTGGCGTCGGTGACGGTGCCGCGCAAGCCGCCGCTGAAGGTTTGTGCGAGGGAGCGCGGGGTCAACGAGGTAATGAGAAGCAACGTAGCGATGAGTGCTGCCATGGCTATGGACGGAGCTGAACGGTCAACGCTTCGCAAGTGAAGGACTTTGAACTCGGGAATGATTTGGGTCACTGGGTCTCCTGAAGATGGGGATGAAATCACGGGTGTAAAAAGGCCTGCGCGGGTACGCAGGAGGAAATTGTTACGATCTCTTGAAACGGGCTGCTGACGGCAGGGCTATCGAGAGCATGTGTGCGAGATTCCGCACTCGATGGTCGAGCGGGCAGCGATCAGTTTGGGAAGATGTTCAGAGGATTAAAGACACGCGTGACAACACGCCAAATCGCTCAACCCAACAGAAGAGGTCTGTGAGGAACGACAACAGCTTTGGCGGAGCCTGTGCATGACTTCAGTTTAGATCAACCTTTGGGCGAGGGTCAAACGGTGGTCATGATGAGCACGTGCTGCATCTGGGGCGCTGGAAGTGCAACGGCAACGGCTGGCGGGCTCTTGCGGTAGCCCACCCTCACCCAAAATCAGGGTAAGGGTAGGGCACCCGCGCACCCGGGGTTGCGGTTGGGATGGGAAAGCAAAAACTTGGGTGGGCCACCCGCCTTGACAACGCCGTCGGAGAGGACTGATGGACCGGACGCGTTCGGGCGCGGCGTGTGCGCCACGCGCCGGTTCGGTTCACTTGATCGTGTATCGTTCCGTAACGACGGCCGAGGGCGGGTAGCCGGTGGCCAGGGCGACCACTTTCAAGGTTTCCGTCTTGGAGACGGCGATGGGCTTGGTGTAGAGGGTGGAGCTGGCGGTTGGGGTCTGTCCATTGGTGGTGTAGAACAGTTTCGCGACCGGCGAAGCGTCGGTGATGGAAACGGTCTGCGCCGTCGCGTAGGTTCCCGAGGCCAGGCTGAGTTTGGGCAGGTCGAGGGGCAGATGGATGGCGTACTGCCCGGAGACGACCGGGCTGTTGGAATATCCGGCGGCGATGGCCATGGCTTTGATTGTGGCGGTGGCATCGACGGAGATTGGGCCGGTGTATTTGGTTGTGGGGGTGGAGCCGTTGGTGGAGTAGTAGAGAATGGCGCCTTTCGTGACGTCGGTTACGCTGATTTTCTGAGCCGAGGTGAAGGTTCCAGGAGCCGGCGAGAGGACTGGGGTGGCGGCTGTGGGTTTCGGGATCACGTCAACGGCGACGGTTGGGCTGGTGGACTGCTCGTAGCTGGAACTTCCGCTGTAGGTAGCGGTTAGTTTGTGCTCGCCGAGCGGCAGGGAACTGGCGGTGTAGGTGGCGGTTCCAAGGGCGGTGAGCCCGGCGCTCGCGGTCTCCTCGCCGTCGACGAGAAATTTGACGCTCCCCGCCGGAATGCCCGCAGGCGATGCCACCGTGGCTAAGACGCTGAGAGAATTGCCGAGGGGAACCGAGGTTGCGCTCGGCTTTAAGGCGATAGCGGTGGAAGCGATGCTTGCGGCGGGGTTCAGAGCGGCGATGAAGGCGTTGCCGTTGAGCTGGGAGCGTGTGGCGGGTTGATACGCGCCGTTGCCGGCCTGGAAGTCTGCGGAGTGCGTGAAGCCGGCGACGTAAAAATTTCCCGTCGCATAGGCTTTGGCGTTGGGCGGGGGAATCGCGAGGGCATTGGCGCCGCTGCCGTAGTACCCGTAGGTGTCGGCCGTGCAGTAATAGTAGTAGATGTCGGGCGGGCAGAACGTGCTGTCGTCGTTGGTGTCCGCCGTGAGTCCGGAGCCGCCTAAATTCGTAAGGCCGATCGTGGCGCCGTCGGCGAGATGGTGCAGGATGGGCGCGTAGGAGATGCCGTTGCCGGAGACGGTGCCGGAAGTGTCGGAGTAGAACGCGCCGGTAAGGTAGAGCGAGCCGTCGGAGTTGAGGGCGAGCGCGGTCAGGGTGTCTCCGGCGCAGAGGTAGTTGTTCCAATAATAGAGGCCGTAACCGATGTCCGCTCCTGCGGCATAGGTGTTGTAGCAGGCGCCGGCCCCGCCGATGTAGGTGGAGTAGAGAAGCGCGCCGCCGTTGGGCGAGAGTTGCGCGAGGAAACTCGCGTTGGTGACGTACCCGCTCGCCCCTCCCCCATAGGAACAAGTAGGGTCGAAGGGAATCTGAGACTGCTGGCAGTAGTAGAAGTCGACAGTATGGTTGGGATTGGAGGAGCCGTCGGTGACCGGGAAATCGGTCGAGCCGGCGGCGCCGGCGACCCAGGCATCTCCGTCGCTATCGACAGCGAGGGCGTAAACGGCATCGCCGACGGCGTTGGCGTCGCCCATGTTGTCGTTGCTGGAGGAGCCGGAGCCGCCGAGGTAAGTGCCGTACAGCAGCTTGGTGGCGCTGGGATTGAGTTTGGCGACAAAACCGTTGCTGAGCCCGAGTTGGGATTTGTTCGCCGTCTGGTAAGCAGTGGCGCCGGCGGGGAGAGGAAAGTCGGTGGAGCTGGTGGCGCCGGCGACATAGACATTCGCCGCGGCGTCAAGAGCGAGAGCGGACGGGTTGTCTCCTCCCGAGCCTCCAAGGTAGGTGAGGAAGTTGGCCTTGGCGCCAGTGGCGTTGAACTGAGCAACGAAGCCAGTGGTCCGGGAGCCGGCCATTTTCGGCTGGAAGACGCCGGGGGTCGTGGGCAGGTCGTCGGATGTCGCGGTACCGGCGATAGCGGCCTCTCCGCCGGCGCTTACGGCGATGGCGACGGCCGCTTCGCTGGCTCTGCCGCCGAGGTAGGTGGAATAGACGAGAGCGGAACCGGCGGTGTTGAGCTTGGCCACGAATGCCTGGCTGCCGCCCAGGTTATGAGTCTGAAAGGCGCCAGCGGTGGTGGGAAAGTCGGTCGAGGTCGTCCAGCCGGTCACGTATGCCTCTGAGGTCGCGTCGACGGCGACGCCCTGGCCGCTGTCCGTTCCGGAGCCGCCCAGATAGGTGGAGTAAACGACGACGGTTCCGCTGGGGTTGAGTTTGGTTACGAAGGCGGTGTTGAGCCCTTTTTTTGAGGATTGAATGCCGTCGGAGGCGGGAAAGTTGCTGGAGCCGGTGCTCCCGGTGACGTAGGCATTGCCGTAGGAGTCGACAGCGATCCCGTTCGCAACGTCTCCTCCGCCTTGTTTGCTCCCGCTGCCGCCGAGGTAGGTGGCGTAGATGAGGATGGGGTCGATGACCAGAGGGCGAGTGCGATCGTAAGCGCCGAGAGAGAAGCGGACGGTCCGGCTAGCATCGAGCCGGAAGCGGCCCGCAATGGTGCGGCGCCGGCCGTCGCGCTCCTGATAGACGACGGGCTGGTGGAAGCGCACGATGCCGCCTTGCCCGGCGACGATCAGGCTTCCGTCGGCGGCGAGGGTCGTCTTCGAGGCTTTTTCGAAGCGAAGTTGAATTTGGCCGGGGTTGTGGCCAGGCGCGACGATGAAGTCGTATTCGAGCCGCGTCTGGTTGCCGTAGTAGACCAGGTCGATGCCGTCGTAGACGCTCCGGTAGAGGACTTTGGCGTAGGTGGGGACGTTGGTGCGCCAGTTGGCAGGGCCGCTGCCGAGGAAGTAGTTGGCGGCGCCGGGGAGTCGGTCGAGGCCGGTCGCCTGCGCCGCGGGATTGGCGTGGGCGAGCCGCATTTGGATGGTGCCGGATTCGCCGGGGCAAGACGGCGTATCCAGCGCGGCCTTCGCAGTTGAAGCCGGTCCTTCGCCGCGATCCGCAGCACAAGTGCGCTGGAATCGAGACCTTGACAGGGAGAGGACGGCAGCCGAGTCGGTGAGGAAGAGGGAGTAGCCGTTGCCTTGCGAGAGGAATTTGACTCGCGGGTCGGTTTGGCCCTGGTTGGCCTCGAAGCTGAGGGGAAGTTTGCCGTAGTTCTGAGCGATTTGGGCCACGGTTTCAGATGGAGCCGGCTGGGCCGCCGCACAGGCTGGAACGGCCGCCGCAGCCAGAAAGATGGAGGCAAAGAGGCTCGAGGTAGAATTCAGGCAAATCTTGAGCATGGACGACTCCTTAACTCCAGAGGTCGGGACTCCCTCGATCGGCTCACGACGGCCTATGCTGCTACTGGCGCAATCTTCGAGAGTTCGGTGCCAATGTCGCGTTGACATGGATTGGGAGAAGTCTGGCAGGATGATTCGGGAAACGCAAGGCAAAACAGTATTTGTTCGCTTTGCTCGCGAGGACAAATCCAGTCTGTTGAGAGGTAAACGGAGTTTACGGGGCGGTGCAGGTGAAGTTGGCGGCGTCGTACTGGCTGCCTTTGCCTGAGTAAGTGGCGATTTTGGGGTAGGCGCAGAGGGGTCGGCTTAGCGGGACGGTAACTCCATTGTAAGTGGTGGTGCCGATGGTTTCGATCTGCTGGGGGGAGACGCCATCTTCGACCCAGGCTTCGAGGGCTTTGTAAATGCTGTGGTTCGGGTCGTAGGCTGCGGTATCCGGGCCGGGTCCGCCGGCACCGAAGCTGGTTGGGCCGGAACCCCCCTCGCAGTGGGCCATGCCGGGCACCATGAAGAGCCGGACTGTCGCGTTGGCGGCGGTTTGCCCGATAGCGGAGACGACGCTCTCGTAGTAGTCGATGGTGCTGTACGGGGAGACGGCCGGGTCGTTCCAGCCGTGGTAGAGGATGAGCTTGCCGCGATTGGCGACGAAGCCGGGCAGGGCGGCTTTGACGGCGTCGAGATCGTAGCCGGTGGTCGCGAGGGATTCGGCGAGGCTGGCGGTGAGGTTGAAATCGTTCGCGGTCCAGTTGGCGTCCTGGTAGACCATGTTGGCGTAATAGGTCTTGACGTAGTGGGCGATGCCGCTGTTGCCGGGTGCCGAACCGGTTACCCAGGCGGACCAGCCCTCAGAGTTTGGGGCGTTCTCCGAACCAGGGGTGAGACCGGGGAAAACGACCGCGCCGGTGGAGTCTTTGGCGCCGGCGTAAATCTGCTTCAGGGTGGCGATTTCGGGCTGGGTGAGGCAGGAATCCGTTTCCGCGCCCTTGCAGAGCAGGGTTTGCGGGTTGAATTTGCAGGCGGGCGGATCGTTCAGATAGCCGGTTTCCACGCCCTTGTTGCAGGCGGCGAGGACTCGGGCGGTGATGGCGGGCAGTTTCGCCGACGAGATGTAGCTGGTGGACTTCGCGGTGAGGGCGAGCAGGTCCACGCCGCCGTTGGCGAGCAGGCCGGTCCAGTTGTTGGACGGGTCGCCGGCCAGGATGCCGTTGTAGTCCAGGGGATAGCGCTGGGCTTCCATGAGCGCCTCGCGGCCGCCGTCGGAGCAACTGGCGAAGTACTTGTGCGCGGGGGCTTTGCCGTAGAAGACCTCGATCAGAGCGAGCGCGTTGGCAGTCATCTCGTGGATGGCGCGAAAGCCGAAGTCGATCACTTTTTGAGGGTGGCCGAGAGCCCAGGAGGCGTTGGCTTCGGCGATGGAAACGTGGCCGGTGTCGGTGCCGGCTGTGGCGTAGCCGTACAAGACCGCGTTGGCCATGGAGGAGTAGCTGAGTTCGCCGCCGAATCCGCCGTTGCCGGTGCCGAGGAAGCGGCCGTTCCAGCCGGCCATGGGCATCCAGACTTCGATGCCGATCTCGGAGTCGGAGGAGGGGGTGGATCGGATCTGGACGCGGCAGAATTCGGGCAGAGACGCGAATTGGGAGACGGTGACTCCGGCGATCGAAAGGGTGCCGGCGGGGATGAGTTCGGCGGAAAGAATGCGGGATTGCGGTAGCGCGGTCGCGGCCAGACCGGCGCAGGAAGAGAGTACGCGCCGGATGGGCAGCGTGCCGGCCCCGTGAGCGGCGGAAGCGAGCAATACGGCTGGACACACGACGAGAAACAGCTTATGCAGCGCACTACGCATCCGCTCACACCTTCCTGGTTGCTTCGATGAATTGGCGCAGCCCCATGGAGCGCGCCGGAACGGCGCATCCTAAGTAAGATGGCCTCGGGGAGAGACAACTTGAGTGTAACGAGAGGCCGGCGAGGTTTTGTTTACAAATGGAAGAAATCCAAGATGCCTCCATCCGGGAGTATCGGGGGATGGACCAGTCCGCTTCGCCGCAGGTCTGAAATGGGAATCCCTGTACTGTTGAGGGGCCCTCGAAAGATCGAGCAGGTGCAGTCGCAGTTGGCGGAGATTCTGGCGCGGCTGGAGGAGCTGGGGACTTAGGGACTGAGGGAACAGGGAACGGGATGGGACGCGGCTCACGCGGTCTTGGTGAAGCGCATGGCGGCGGAGTTCATGCAGTAGCGGAGGCCGGTGGGTTTGGGGCCGTCGTCGAAGACGTGGCCTAAGTGGGCGTCGCAGAGGGGGCAGGAGACGGCGGTGCGAACCATCCCGATCGAGTCGTCGGTCGAGTCTGAGACGTTTTCTTTGGCGATGGGCTGCCAGAAGCTGGGCCAGCCGGTGCCGGAGTCGAATTTGGTCTCCGAGCGGAACAGAGCAATGTCGCAGCAGACGCAGCGGAAGATTCCGTGGTCGTGGAGGTCCCAGGTGGCTCCGGTGTAGGGGCGCTCGGTGCCGGCGCGGCGGGTCACTTCGTAGGAGATGGGCGAAAGCTGGGCGCGCCATTCGGCGTCCGATTTTTGTACCTTGGGGCGGGTGACTTTGCCCAGATTTTTTCCATCCTGAGCGAAGTCGATGAACGTGACCATGCCTGTGGCGCCGGCGTGCGCAGTGGAGCAGGAGAGGAGCGAGAAGGCGCAGACGCTGGCGGCGTTGGCCAGGAATTCGCGGCGGGATCGGGTTTTTCCGGTTTGTTTCATGACACTCCGATGTCCTCGATCGCTTTAAGGTTACGAGAATCGAGGGGATTTGGATTGGACCGGCAAAAGTTCCGCTTGGCAATTCCAGGGAAGACTGTTGAAACATTGGATACACAATCGGCCTATAATGAAGCATGGCGACCCAACCGACCAGTTCTCCGGCAGCCAACCCCACGCCGATTTTTCCAGAGCAAGCTAGTGAGGGATTTGCGCGGTCGGGGAGCGCTTCGGGTGCGGTTTCCGTCGATTCCGCCGCGATTCCGAGGGAAACGCCGCTAAAGCCGCCTCCGGTTCGCTCCGTTGCCCAAGCGGTTCAGGAGGGGCCGATCGGCCAGCGTTTCCAGCATCTCCTCCAGGTCATCCATCGCCACCGCCCCAGCGAAGATTTGGCACCCATCCAGAAGGCGTGGGAGTTTTGCGTCCATTACCACGCGGAACAGAAGCGCGCTTCCGGCGAGCCGTATATCATTCATCCGCTGGAGGTTGCCGAAGTGCTGGCGGAGATGAAGCTGGACGCGACGGCGATCGCCGCTGGCCTGTTGCACGATGCGGTCGAAGATACGCCGGTGACCACAGAAGAGATTGCGACGGCCTTTGGCGAGCAGGTGGCGCACATTGTCGAGGGCGTGACCAAGATCGACAAGATTCAGTTTGCCAATCGCGAGGACCGGCAGGCGGAAAACGTGCGCAAGATGCTCTTGGCCATGGTTTCCGATGTTCGGGTTGTGCTCATCAAGCTGGCCGACCGGCTGCATAACATGCGAACGCTCGAACACCTGAAGCCGGAGCGGCAGGAGGCGATTGCGCGCGAAACCATGGACATCTATGCGCCGCTGGCGCACCGGCTGGGGATGGGCAAGGTGCGCGGGGAGCTGGAAGACCTGGCTTTTCGCTATACCGATCCGGTCAATTATCAGAAAGTGGCCGAGGCCATCGAGGCGCGGCGCATCGAGGGCGAGCAGTTTCTGGCGGGCGTCGAGGACGCGATCGTCGAGCAGTTGCGCGAACACAATATCCAGGCGCGCGTCGAGTGGCGCATCAAGCGGCTCTATTCGGTGTGGCAGAAGCTGGAAAAGTCCAAAGTTTCGGTCGATCAGGTCTTCGATCTGCTGGCGATTCGCATTGTGACCCAAACGCAGGCGGAGTGTTACGGGGTGCTGGGGCTGATTCACATGCTGTGGCGGCCGGTTCCTGGGCGGGTGAAGGACTTTATCGCGATTCCGCGCGCGAACCTCTATCAGTCGCTGCATACGACGGTGATGGGCGAGGGCGGGCATCAGTTCGAGGTGCAGATACGCACCGAGGAGATGCACCGGATCGCCGAAGAAGGCATTGCGGCGCATTGGAAGTACAAGGCCGGCGAATCGGTGATCTCCGCCAAGGACGAGCAGCGGCTGGCGTGGGTGCGGCAGTTGGTCGAGTGGCAGCGGGAGATGACCGACCCGAACGAGTTCCTGTCAAGCCTGAAGATGGATCTCTACCCGGAAGAGGTGTATGCGTTTACGCCCAAGGGCAAGGTGGTCATCGTTCCCGCGGAGGGTACGCCCGTCGACTTCGCCTACACCGTGCATACCGAGGTGGGCCACACCTGCGTGGGGGCGAAGATCAACGGGCGCATGGTGCCGCTGAGGACCAAGCTGCGCAACGGCGATATTGTCGAGGTCATCACGCAGAACGGCCACACGCCTAGCCGGGATTGGCTGACCTTCGTCAAGAGTCCGCGGGCGCGGAACAAGATCAAGCACTGGCTGAACGAGAACGCGCGGCAGCGGGCGATCGAAGTGGGGCGCAAGCTGCTCGAGCGCGATGCGCGCAAGTTCAAGGTGCCGATGGCGCGGCTGGAGGATACCGATCTGGCGCGGGTGGCCGGCGAATACGGCCTGGCGACGGCGACCGATCTGATGGCGGCGATCGGCTTCGGCAAGCACTCGGCCAAGCAGGTGTTGAACAAGCTGGCGCCGGGAACGGTTGCCGGCACGTTGGCGTCTGGCGCGGAGGCCGAATCCGGCGAAGGCAAGGCCAAGAACGAGCCCGCCGGCACCGAAGCGGCGATGTCCGACGCGGTGAAAAAGCTGCATTTGACCGGGTCGGATTCGCTTCAGGTCGAGGGGCAGAACGATCTGCTCGTCTACCGGGCGCGCTGTTGCAACCCCATTCGCGGCGAAGAGATCATCGGCTACGTCACGCGCGGCAAGGGCGTGGCGGTTCACGCGCGGAGCTGCTCCAATGTGCAGAATCTCCTCTACGAGAGCGACCGCCGCATCGACGTGGAGTGGGCCAGGACGGCGGACGAGCAGGCAGGCCAGGCGCAGCGTTACCCGGTCAAGATCACCATCCATTGCGACAACCGCTCGGGGATGCTGAAGGAGTTCACGGCGGTGATTTCGAACGACGACACCAATATTCGTTCCGTGGAAACGCGCGACGGGGAAAACGGCGAGGCCATCGTCGAGTTTGTGGTGGACGCCGAGGACCTGCGCCATCTGAACCGGATGGTTCTGGGCCTGCGCCGCGTGCCGGGGGTGCGCGAAGTGCAGCGGGCGCAGAAGGTTTGAGCGCCGGTTCTTCCGTTCCACGAACGTAACGCCGATGCGCGGCGATGTACGGTTTCTGAGTCCGAATCGCGGCGTGGACCCTTGGATCGGGGGAGTCACGCGAATCTCTACGGCAAATCTACTTGCCGGCCCCAGCCGCACCGTTCGCGATGCGATTCGCCGCCGAGCGCCGGTCCGCCACCCGCACCGCCGCCGCCGCCAAAATCGCGACAAGGCCGACCCCAATCACTCCAGGTTGAATCAAAATTGCGCCGGTAACAACGCATACAGCACTAACCAGCATGAGACCAGCTGTCCAGATTTCCTTTGCCGACATCGTAATGTCCCTTCGTTAGGAGATCATCATCAATAGCGCTCCGAGCAACACGCCCAAGCCGATCGCATTCGAAAAACCCAGCAACAAAACTCGACCGCGAATCGATGCCCGCTCCAACTTTGTCGCGTAATCCTGTTTCAACGATAGAGTGAGCCAGTACCCTACAAGTCCTACAACTACCACCAGAAGATTACCACCGAGCAGCATTTTCTCCAACATTCCCAAAGCCGTTCTCTCTGGCTTCAGAAACTCAAGCAGGTTGACCAGCGCACCGGAAACGCCCGCCAGCGCCAATTCGGAACCGGCATAAAAGTCCTCTTCTTTCCATCCCCGCCCACGCGCAACTTTCTTGCCAATGACTCCGATCGCCAGAATTGCCGCTGGCACACCGAAGCCGACGCAATAGCGGTACACCGCCATCATCGCCGCCAGACTCTGATGAATATTTGGGTCCGCCAACCTGACCTCGCATGTTGAAGAGAGTGGAAATCCAAAGGTAGCACGAGCTACTCCACCCACGGCTGCGGCAGCAGCGCAGAAACCCGCGGCAGCCATTCGATCGGCGCCGATCGCCCGTCAGCTTTGTGGGAATTGCATTGCCGATGTGCCCAAGATAGCTTCCCGCCGCCCCATGGAGGTAACTGCCGTTCTCCCGCATCGTCGCGTCCGCAGGCGGAAACTCCTGCCCGCGCTTTTCGCTACGGCCTGCAAGGGGGCCGCGGTCAACTCCTTCGCAATGTAGGACGAGCAGTTACGGCAAATGAAAGGCATCGAGGCGCACCTCCAGTCCTCCATCGCGCAAAACCCAAGTGGGTTGTTAGCCGAACATCGTCGCCGTCCTGGCCAACACCTCGTCCAAAATCTCGTCTGGCAGCGTATCGACTTTACGCCCGCCACGCGCCGCAAGATCGACGACGCGCGGCTGATCGCATCGCACAATTCCAGTCGTCCGGATGCCCGCAATCGGCACCGCAAAGCCAATGCGCCGCGCGAACTCCCCGCCGCTGGTGATCGGCAGGACGACGGGTAGCTGCGTGGCCGCGTTGAAGTCGTCAGGCGAAATCACCAGCACCGGCCTTTGGCCCCGCCGCTCCCGCCCAACGGTTGGATCGAGCGAAACGACGTAAATATCGCCCCGTTTCACAACAACTCTCCGCCTACGGCTGGCGCGTCAATCCATTCCCGCTCCTCGGCTGTCAAAGGCTGGGAGTAGTCGGCCTCCGCCAGAAGCTCCGCCATCGTATATCGGGGCCGCGGCTTTGGCTCGACCACCTAGCGGCCGTTCTCAACAGACACCCCGACCGTCGTCCCGGCCTTCAGCTCGAGCAGATTCAGAAGCACAGGCGGCACGACCAGCATCACTGAGCCGCCAACCTTCCGCAGACTGGTAGTATGCATCGCAATTCTCCAGTTCTACTGAAATATAACAATTTGTGAGCTTACGCAATGCTCCAAGGCGCCCGCAGCAGTGCAGAAATCCGCAGATCGTTCCCGAAGCGCTCCACCTCCGCCGCGTCCATCCGCACCGGATTGGCCATCCCGCGAAACGCCGGCGCCGCGTCCGAGCCGAAGATCTGCGGCGAGCAGAACGCCGTGAGCCGGTCCACGAATCCCCCGGCTGGGCCACCCGCCAGCAGCGCCGTATTGAGCCGCGTCCCGGTCTCCGTCAGCAGCGTCAAAATTCCCTCCGCGCCGAGCATGTCCAGCACCTTGCCCAGCGGCACGCGGCCATTCTCCGCCGCCAGCACCTCAACGCGCACCCCGCGCGCCGTCAGCTCCGCAATTCGCCGCTTGGCCAGTTCCTGGGCGTGCTTGTCGCGTTCGAGCGGCGTCACGGTGAACACCAGCAGATCGCCGTCCGCCGACCTCAACAGCTTGGAATCCAGCGGCATCCGCAGCGCCGAATCCAGAATCACCCGCAGGAGCTTTCTGCGGCGCGGCCTCCCGCTCCGGTCCGTCAGCAGCGGATCGTCCGCCAGCACCGTATCCACGCCCGTAAGCACCGCGTCGGCCTGCCAGCGCAACTGCTGCACCGCCGCTCGCGAAGCCTCGCCCGTTACCCAATACGGCTCGCGTTTCGTGTGGCCTCCGGGCGCAGGCGCAATTCGGCCATCCAGCGTCATCGCCACCTTCATGTGAACGAATGGCCTGCGGCTCACGATCCAGCGCGCAAACCCCTCATTCAGCCGCCGCGCCTCGGTCTCACCCACCCCCACTTCCACCGCAATCCCCGCCTGACGCAACCGCTCCAATCCCTGCCCGGCGACCAGGGGATTGGGGTCGGCCGTCGCCGCAACGACGCGCGCCACGCCCGCCTGAATCAGCGCCTCGGAACACGGTCCGGTGCGCCCGGTGTGGTTGCACGGCTCGAGCGTCACATACGCTGTTCCGCCCCGAGTCCGCTCGCCAATCCGGTCGCCCGCACTGCGAATCGCGACAACCTCCGCATGATCGCGCTTGTCGTACTCATGCCACCCTTCGCCGGCCAGCGCGCCTGCCGCATCCAGAATCACGCACCCCACCGCCGGATTCGGCGAGCATAGTCCGGTGCCGTTCCGCGCCAGCTCCAGCGCTCGATCCATCCAGCGCCGATCGGTTTCAGATTTCGATAGGTCTTCGGTCATCGCATCCTGAACTCAGAGCTTGGCACGCCGGCACGGACTGCGCAACGCGCCGCAAAGATTGCGCATGGCGCGACAAGGAGTGCGCAGAGTGGAACGAATATTGCGCAGCGCATCCCGGCGATTGCCAAGCGCTCGGCCGCTCCGAGCACTGTCAACCCTCCAGCAGCGAATCCACAAACGCCCCCGGCTCAAACTCCAGCAGATCGCCAATCTTTTCGCCCACCCCGACGAACCGCACCGGCAGATTCAGCTCCCGCGCAATGGCCACGGCAATGCCGCCCTTGGCCGTGCCGTCGAGCTTGGTCAGCACAATTCCGGTAACGCCGGAGGCCTCGGTAAACAGGCGCGCCTGCTGCAATCCGTTCTGCCCGGTAGTCGCGTCCATCACCAGCAGCACCTCGTGCGGAGCGTCGGGAATCAGCCGCTTGGCCGTCCGCCGCATCTTTTCAAGCTCGTCCATCAGCCCCGATTTGGTGTGCAGCCGCCCTGCCGTATCCACCAGCAAGACGTTGATTCCACGCGCCTTGGCCGCGGCCACGGCATCGTAGAGCACGGCCGCCGGGTCGCCGCCCTGTTTGGTCTTAATCATGTCCACGCCGGAGCGCGTAGCCCAAACCTCAAGCTGCTCGATCGCCGCCGCGCGAAAGGTGTCCGCCGCGCACAGCAGCACCGATTTGCCCTCGGCGCGAAACCAGGCCGCCAGCTTGCCGGTCGTCGTCGTCTTGCCGGTGCCGTTCACGCCCACCAGGAAAATCACCTTGGGCGGCTCGGCCGGCTCGGCAACCGGCTTGCGCGGAGCCTCTAAGATCAAGCGAATCTGCGCTTTAAGTAGGCTGCGCAGTTCCTCGCCGCCGGCAATGTCCTTGCGCCGCGCATGATCCCGCAACTGGTCCAGAATGGCCGTCGTCGTCGGCAGTCCCAGATCGCTGGTCAACAGCGCCGCTTCCAGATCTTCGAGCGCGGACTCGTCTACCGTCCGCGTCAGCGCCAGCACGCCTTCCAGACGCGAGGACAACGACTCGCGCGTCCGCGTCACGGCCTCTTTCATCCTGCTGAAAAAGCCGGACTTAGCTGGCTCCTTGGCTGGCTCCGGCGCTGGCGCGGGATCGGGCTCCGGAAGCGGCTCGGAAACCTCGGATTCCTCGGGATTTTCGGGCTTATTGCCCCCAAACAGCTTGGAAAACATAGTGGCTATCCAGTCGTAAGTCTAACAGCGGGAAAGACAGGGAACAGGGAATAGGGAATAGGGAGTAAAAAGTACAGAAATCGTGCTTGCGACAGAACTTGCACCGACCTCGGGGCTCAAGGCCTAGTTAGCAACGATGAAAATCTTCCGGCGATTCCCTATTCCCTATTCCCTCGTCCCTTCCGGGGCGCAGCATCAGGTCGCGGATCGCCGCCTTGGGGTCTTTGCCTTGATCCAGAATCCGCTCCATCTGCTCGGTGATGGGCATTTCGACGCCCAGCTTGCGCGCTAACCCCAATGCTGCCCGCGTGGTGCGGACGCCTTCGGCGACTTTGCCGTCCAGGCTGGCCAGGATATCCGGCAGCTTTCGCCCGCGTCCGAGTTCGAAGCCGACGGTGCGATTCCTGCTCAGCGAGCCGGTGCAGGTGAGCACCAGGTCGCCGACGCCGCTCAGCCCGGCCAGGGTTTCGCGCTGGCCGCCGGCGGCTACGGCCAGCCGCGTCATCTCTGCGATGCCGCGAGTGATGAGGCCAGCGGCGGAGTTGAGCCCCAATCCCTGCCCGGCAACCACGCCGGCGGCGATGGCGATCACATTCTTGAGCGCGCCGCCCATCTCCACGCCGATCAGGTCGTCGTTGGTATACAGGCGCAGAGTCTCGCTTGAAAACTCCTTTTGAATCAGCGCGGCGACGTTTGAACTGTTGAATGCGACGGTCACTGCAGTCGGCATTCCGGCGGCTACTTCCTGGGCGAAGGAGGGTCCGCTGAGCGCGCCGATGGCCAGGTATGGCGCGTTTTCCTGGCGCTGGTCGAAAAGACAGGCGCGGATGACTTCCGTCATGCGCAGGAAGCTGCCGTCTTCTATTCCCTTGGTGGCGCTGACCAGCACATCGCCTTGGTCGATGTACCGGGCGATTCGCGCCATGGTGGATCGCAAGTGTTGAGACGGTGTCGCAAACACAAGAATTCCGGCATCGACGACCGCTTCCCGATCATCGCCCGTAATGCGAATTCGCTCCGGGATCGGAAACCCCGGCAAAAAAGCGACATTCTCGCGTTCCCGAAGCAACGCCTCCGCCGCCTCTGCACGATGGGACCAGAGTGTAACTTCATTGGCCGGTTTTCTCGCCAGAGCGATCGCCAGTGCGGTTCCCCAGGCGCCGGAACCGAGAACCGCGATCCGGCTCATGCCGAGCCCTGCGCGGCATTCGAGCCGGAATCGGAATTTACGGTATCCGACTTCTTCTTGCCGCCGAAACGGTATTCCGTCCCCGCCATCAGCCGCTCGATGTTCTGCCGATGCTTGACCAGCACGAGCCCGGAGACGATGCCGATGATGGCCAGGATGAGGTAGTTGCGCGCCCACGGCGCGGTCAGGTACGCAAACAGCGGAAAGGCCGCCGCGGCCAGGATGGAAGCCAGCGAAACGTATCGGCCAAGCGCGAATACCACGGCAAAAACCGCCAGCGCCCCCAGGGCGGCGTAAGGCGCCAGCACCAGAAAGACGCCAAAAGCCGTGGCCACGCCCTTGCCGCCGCGCAGGTTGAGCCAGATGGGAAACATGTGTCCCAGCACGGCGCAGAGCGCTGCCAGCGCCTCGGCGTTATGCAGCGGAATCGGTGGAAAACCAACCGTCGCCAGCCGCGCGCCGAGCAGCACAGCTAGCGCTCCCTTTAGAACGTCGAAAAGAAATGTGGCCGCGCCCAGGCCCTTGGCGCCGGAGCGCAGCACGTTGGTGGCGCCGATGTTGCCGCTGCCGATGGTGCGGATATCCTGCTTGCGGACGAAGCGCATCAGCAGATACCCGGTGGGAATCGAGCCAAGCAGATAGGCCGCGACGATGATCCCGAGCGAGTGCAGCCATACTTTGAGTTCGAGAGGCATCCCCTCAAATTTATCAGGTCCGGCGCTCGATTCGGTCTATTGCGCGCTCGCCGGACGAATCGGTGCGGGCCTCCAATCCGCGGCCCACTTCGAGGGTTTCGGCCCCATTGCCAGCTTGAGCGTGGCGCCGGATTGGATGTCTTCCCAGGAAATCAGCGGCTTTTCGAGCGGTTTGCCGTCCAGCGTGGCGGACTGAATATAGACGTTCGCGGCGGAGTTGTTTTCCGTGACAACGGTGAAGGTCTTGCCGTTGGCCAGCCGCAGAGACATGCGCTGAAAGAGCGGGCTGCCGATCATGAAGTCGCCGCTGGCTGGGTTTACCGGGTAGAAGCCGAAGGCGGAGAAGAGAAACCACGCGGACATCTGGCCGCAGTCGTCGTCGCCGTCGATGCCCGAGGGCAGGTTGGCGTATTCGGCGTTAGCCACCTCGCGCACCCTGGCCTGGGTCTTCCACGGCTCGCCGCTGAAGTCGTAGAGGTAGGGGTAGTGGTGGCTGGGCTCGTTGCCGTGGTGGTTATGTCCGCCGGCAAAGTGCCGATCCAAAAGGGAGTTGTATTTGTCCCGTCCGCCATCGGGGCCTCCCATTAGTGCTTGCAAGCCTGCCAGGTCGTGGAAGACGGCGAAGGTGTAGACCCAGTGGTCGCCCTCGGTCCATCCGTCTTTTTCCCCGGCCCAGGAGCCGTCGGAGTTCTTGGCCTGCATGAACCCGGTAGCGGGGTTGAAGATGTGCTTGTAATTGAGCGAGCGGTCGAGGAAGAACCGGTAGTCTTTCGTGTTGCCGAGGGACTTGGCCACCTGCGCGACGCACCAGTCGTCGTAGGCGTCTTCAAGGGTGCGGGAGGCGGCTTCGGCGGTCTTGTCGCTGGGTACGAATCCCAGGACTTTCGAGTACGTCAGTCCGCCGCGCGCCTCATACGGCGTGTTTGGCTCGCGGTCATGCCAGCGGCGGGTGGTATCGCCGTCGGGCGGAGTCATGGCGTCTTTGTACACAGCCTGCCACGCCAGGTCGCGGTCGAAGCCCGTAAAGCCTTTGCGGATGGCCTCGGCCACGAGCGAATCGGCGTGAGTGCCGATCATGATGTTGGTGTAGCTGGGGTTGGGCCATTTCGGCATCCAGCCGCCTTGTTGATAGTTCTGAAGCAGAGCCGTGACCATGCCCGGAATGCGCTCCGGCGCAAGCAGCGTCAGCAGGCTGTTTTCGGCGCGAAAGGTATCCCAGATGGAGTACGCGGTGTAAGACTCGCCGTCGTGGACCCGATCGTCGAAGGCGCTGTAATAGCGGCCGTATTCGGAGAAAATGCGCGGATAGAGCAGTGCATGATAGAGGGCGGTATAGACGATCTTCCGCTGGTCTTCGGTCGCTCCTTCCACCGAGACGCGAGACAGCTTTTCGTTCCACGCGGCGCGCAGCCGTTGGCGGACCGCCTCGAAGTCCCAATCCGGGATCTCGGCCTTGAGATTGGCGCGGGCCTGTTCGACGCTAAGGAAAGACGTGCCCACGCGGACTTCGATCCCCCGTTCGCTGGAAGCGAAGCTCGCCCAGGCGCCGGTAGCTTCCGTCGCAGACTGCGATTTCGCGCCGTACACGCCGGTTTCGCGCGGCGTCTCTCGAAACTGAACGACGAAATAGCCCTTGAAATTGGGCAACTGAAACGGGCCAAGGCCGGAATCGACGCGGTCCGGATTGTAGCCGGAGATTTCGTGGCCGGATACCTGCGCAAAACCCGCAATTCCAGGGCGCGAGGCTTCGACCAGAACGCGAGATACCGTCCCCTTTGGAAAAGTGAAGCGCATATAGGCGCAGCGCGCCGTCGCCGTCACTTCAGCGCGGATATGGCCCGCGTTGCCGGCATCCATCGCAACGGAGTAGTAATCCGGCCGCGCGATTTCGTCCGCATGGTGAAAGGGCAATTGGCGCGCTTCGGGAGCGGTCGTGAGTGGGCCGATCTCCGGCATCAGCGTCACATAGCCGTAGTCGCCCATCCAGATGGCCGGCTGGTGGGTGCCGATAAAGCCGGAGATCGTCGTGTCTTCGTACTTGTAGCTGACCACGCCGAGCTTGTTCTGCCGCGTCTGCGCGGTCCAGTCGGTCATGCCGAAGGGCGGCGTGACAAACGGCATCGTTCCACCGTAGCCGATTTTGCCGCTCCCGGAGCCGATCAGCGGATTGACCCAGGAAACGGCGTCCTGGGCGGCGGGAGCCAGCTGCGCCTTGAGCGCCATCTGCGCGGCGCCTGCCAATCCGGCCAGAAAGATGAAGAACACGATGCGAGACGGGCGGCGGAAGTTCATAGCGGCGGCGGATTCCTTGGGCGTACAGGATTGCAAGATACGAACCAGCTTATACGCGCGCCCACAAGTTTGGCAGTGGTGGCTTACACTCAAGGGAACGCCCTCGGACGGACTCGCCGGCTCTTCCAGTCCGGTTCTTCCAGTCCGGCTCTTCCGGTGCCGGCTTTTCCAGCCCCGGCACTTCCAGAAGGATGTCTTCGTTGAACAAATTCCGCATCTCGCTCATGCTGTTGGCCTTCGCTGCGCCGTTTCACGCTCAGACCCTCAAGCTCGACCCCAACGCGGCGGCCGCGCCGCAGGCTTTGGAAGACCGGCGCAAGGCGCTCGATCGCGTCTTTGCCGACTATTGGGAGGACAATCTGCGCCATTCGCCGGAGTTTGCCTCTTCGATCGGCGACAAGCGGTACAACGACCAGATCTCCGACTACTCGGTGAAGGCGTACAACGAGTCGCTGGAGCGAGAACAGGGCTTTCTGATGCGGCTTGCGGCCATCGACGCCGCGGGTTTCACGCCGCAGGAAACGATCAGCCGCGACCTGCTGCTGCGCCAGTTTACCCAGGACGAGGAAGCGGAGGAGTTCAAAGAGTGGGAGATGCCAATCACCCAGATGGGCGGCATCCACACCGCCTATCCGGAACTGGTGGCGCAGTTGGAGTTCAAGACAGTAAAGGATTACGACGACTGGATCGCACGCCTGCACGCGATTCCGAAGGCCTTTGCGCAGGTAGCCGACAACATGGAGCTGGGCGTCGAGGACCATCGCGTTCCGCCCAAGTATCTGCTGGAAAAAGCGGTGGATCAGGTAAAGGAACTCGCCAGCCAGAAGCCGGAAGACTCGCCGCTGGCCGCCCCGCTGAAGAAATTCCCCGCCAGCATTCCTGCTCCGGAACAGGAGCGCATCCGGACCGAGATGCTGGCGGCGATCGACAAGGAAGTGCTGCCGGCGTACCAGCGCTTTCAGCGGTTTCTTGAGGTGACCTATGTGCCGGCGGGGCGGACGGACCTGGGCATCTCCGCACTGCCGGATGGCGCAAAATACTACGCTTTTCTGGTGCGGCGCAGTACCACAACGGACCTGACGCCGGACCAGATTCACAAGATCGGCGAGCAGGAGGTGGCGAGGGACGAGGCGGAGATGCTGGCCATCGCCAAAAAGCTGGGGTTTGCGGACCTGAAGAGCTTTCAGGCCTTCGTGAAGACCGATCCCAAGCTCAAACCGACCTCGCGGGAGCAGATTCTGGACGCGTACCGCGGTTATCTTGGCCCCATGAAGGCCAAACTGCCGGAGCTCTTTGGCCGGTTGCCGAAGACCGGCTTTGAAGTGGCTGCGGTGCCGGAATACATGGAAAAGACCGCTCCGCCGGCTTACTACGAGGCTGGAACGCCGGATGGAAGCCGTCCGGGGCGGATTCGCGTCAACACCTTCAACCCCACGGGCCGCAATCTGGCGGAGATGGAGGACGTAGCGTACCACGAGGGGCTGCCCGGCCATCACCTGCAGATTTCGATCGCGCAGGAGCTGACGGACGTGCCGGAGTTTCGCAAGTTCGGCGGCTATGCCGCGTTTCAGGAGGGCTGGGGACTCTACGCCGAGCGGCTGGGCAAGGATGTGGGCTTTTACAAAGATCCGTACTCGGACTACGGACGGCTGCAGGGGGACATCTGGCGGGCGATTCGCCTCGTCGTCGATACCGGTGTGCATTCCGAGCATTGGACACGCCAGCAGATGGTCGATTACTTTCACGATCACTCGGCGATCAATGAAACCAGCGTGCAGTCGGAGACGGACCGGTACATTGCGTGGCCCGGCCAGGCGCTGGCGTACAAGACTGGTCAGTTGAAGATCCTGGAGTTGCGTGAGAAGGCGCAAAAGGCGCTGGGGGCGAAGTTCGACATCAAGGCGTTTCACGATGAGGTGCTGGATTCAGGCGCGCTGCCGCTGGATGTGCTGGAGGCGCGGGTGAACGATTGGATTGCCGGGCAGGTTGGGGCGCAGAGGTAGGGCTTCCTGACGGGTATCTGGGTGGGCAACGTCGTGGAATCATCTAGCTTCGTAGCTCAATTGCGATAGTGGCCGGGCTGATTTGTGTGCCGGACTACTGACTTGCTTAGATGCCGATGAATCCATTGAGAGCAGTGCACCGCACGGGATCTGTCCGAGTGACAGAGGGACCTAAACGAACTGGCAAGAATCACTCAAACGCTGCCATCGTGTGCGGTCCCTTCACTTTCGGGGTGTATCCCAATAGCGAACATGCTGAGGGATCGCTCTCGCGGCTTGCATACGTGTCCTTGTTGCCGCCACCCTCCTTCACGCACGCGTACAAGGGCTGAACCTCATCCTTCATTTGCTCTGGAATGGAGCCGTAGATGAACGCATGTATGTGAGTTGCGGTCTCTCCAGCCGGACATTTTGAGTCGGCCACGGGAGCGGTTTGGCCCACCCCGTCTTTGCACATTACCAACTCCTTCACGTCCGAACCGATTGTGCCTCCAGGCAGACTCAAGTAGGCACGCCCTAATACAGTCTCATCCTCAAACTGGTCCATTCTCTGGTGGCAGTTGTCAGGCGAGTCAGGGGGTAATGAGGCTGCGGGTTCATTGGGAATATTCAGGAGCCAGTGACGGTTGGCGCAATGATTCGGTCCAATTCGCTGGTTCTGCCTTATTAAGAAGCCGATCTCGACACAGCCGGTATAGTCACGCACCGCGTTCAGACGGGGCACGCAATAGAGAACAAGGGCAAAGAAAACCGCGGCAGCGCCGGTAAATATGAGACCAGAACCCAATGCGGAGAATTTGCCCCTGCTTAGCTTTGCTAGCGCGACCGAAATTCCCAGGCAGACCATCCAGATCGATAACTCTGCGGGCAGAAGTGCACAATGGTTTAGCGCAAACTGGTAGAAGGCAATTCCCACGAAGCCTATCAAGGCACCACTAACAATTAACCAAATTTCCGACGGAAACTTGGGACTTGGATGCCTCGATCCTGCCATCTTCGTGGATTGTTCCATGGTTTGAATGGTACAGCCCCTGTTGTTTAGACCCGCTTCACCTAGGTGAGTGATGGCTGAAAATTTATCAGTTTTTAACGCGGTCTTACATCAGCCGCCGCCGCAGCATATCCAGCGCTTGCTGGCTGGCCCATAGGCGGATGCGCTCGCGGTCGCCGCGGAAGTTGCATTCGAGCGACTCGGTCTTGTTCCCGTAGCTCACCGCGACGTAGACCAGCCCGACCGGCTTTTCTTCCGTCCCGCCTCCGGGTCCCGCGATGCCGGTGATGCCGACT
>Ga0209208_10001155_pt1 | contig 36771 bp, 34 predicted proteins | sample S1TSphfallax_3_FD_187694 | JGI IMG/M metagenome (GOLD analysis project Ga0209208, IMG submission 187694) | Host-associated microbial communities from peat moss isolated from Minnesota, USA - S1T2_Fd - Sphagnum fallax MG (SPAdes) (version 2) | ecosystem: Host-associated > Plants > Peat moss >...
CAATTTCCTGAACCTGCAAACTGCCGACACTCATGCCGAAATATTGCCCGGCAATGTCTTCAATCTCATGCGCTTCGTCAAAGACAACCGCGCTGTATTCGGGCAGAATTGCGCCGAATGCCTGGTCGCGCATGGCCAGATCGGCGAAGAACAGATGATGGTTCACCACCACAATGTTGCTTTCGCGCGCTTTGCGCTGCATTTCGGTGATGAAACAGCGCTCAAACTGCTTGCATTTCTGGCCGGTGCAATAGTCGCTGCGCGCGTCCAGCTTCCACCAAAGGCTGCTGTTGTCTGGAACGCCGGTCAGTTCGGCGCGGTCGCCGGTTGCGGTGGTTTTCTCCCAGTCGCGGATGATTTTAAATTCGCGGTTTTCTTCCAAGCCGGTCAGCATGGGCTCGCGTTCGGTGTCGTAGAGTTTCTGGCGGCACAAATAGTTGCCGCGGCCCTTCATGTAACAGGCGGAAATGTGAAAGCCGAAGACGGTTTCGAGAAAAGGCAGATCTTTGAAGAACAACTGCTCCTGAAGATTTTTGGTTCCCGTCGAAATAATCACCCGCTTGCCGGCCAAGATCGCCGGCACCAGGTAGGCAAGCGTCTTTCCGGTGCCTGTGCCCGCTTCCACAATCAGGTGACGCCGATCTGCCAGCGCGGCCGCCACGGCTTCCGCCATTTGCACCTGGCCGGGGCGAAATTCATAGTGGGGGTGCGTCTCGGCCAGAGGACCGCGCCGGGCAAAAAAGCTCTTCGCCGTGACACGCGCGGGCTTTGTGGCCGCTTGATCGATAGGAATGGGAATGCTCACCGCGAAGCGTCTTAGTCTAGTATGCTCACACTTCGCAAGATTCTTAGGGAATCTCGAAACTTTGCATTTGCCCTGCGGCGCTGGAGTAGGTGTAGCGGACAAAATTCCGTTCCGCCATGCGATTCGGGAAAACACCCAGAACTTTCTGGTAGGGCATTTTGGCGGATATGGCCAGGAACCCCTCGAATGCGCCGCTGGCATATAACGCCGCGCCGAGCGCCTGGGTGGGAGCAATGCCAACCGGAGCGGAAACACTGGTGCGGTCGCTTCTGAGACTGTAACCCTTCCAGTCACCCGTCAGTTCCTGTGCCGTGGTTGCCAATATTTCTGGGGTGCGAACGGCATCGGTCAAGTCCGCCACTTTGGACAGTTGCACTTGCGAATTGATGATGATCCAGGAACCGGACGGATTTGCCACAACACCGCCGGGAACCGATGGGGAGCCAAATTGAGCCTCAACTTCAAACAAGACAACCTCTGGCGTTTCAGCCAGATACAGAATGTCAAAAGGCTCGGCCACAACCGGACCCGCGCAATAGCGGCTGGCCGCCAGCCGGGCGTGAGAGTAATTTAAAGCCGAGGCCAGATGTTGCGGTTTGATAGCGCGATACCAAGTCGCCACCACGGGGCGACAAGGAATCTCGGCCACGGCCGAAAGGTTCATGCCATTCCGGTGTAAATCACAGAGCGCAAAGTCTCTCGCAGAAGAGCTTCGTCCGGAGTGCCGATGACTGCTTCCGGTGCCCTTCCGCCGAAATAGACATTGGGAGTGGCAAGCCACTCATTCCCGTTGTTCAGAAGGATATTGACGTCAACGCGAATATCCTGATGCTCTCCAGGAAGGAGAGAAAACGCCATTTTGGGCTCCGGCATTAGTGTAAGGTCCACGTAGGAGTTATCGTCGAGGAGGATGTCATACTTTAGGGTGTCTGCCGTAGTCACATTCTCGCATTCAATCACAATAATTTTCGAATCTTTATTGGTCTTCATTAAGCTACTCCTGGTTCAATCCTAATTCCGCGCCGCCTCTACCAGCACCTCAAAAACTCGCGCAACCTGCTGATTCCAATACAAAAGAAAAATCCCAAACTTCTGAACTGCCGAGGCCGCGGCAAAATGCGCCCCGCACGCTAATATGAGCACAAAGGTTATGCCTCAGGCCGCGCTTCAAACTAACCAGCCCGCCAGTTCTCTTGACGAGGAGATTCTGTACCTCACTGAATTGATGGGGCTGAAAGTTTATGACCTGAAGGGCCGTCTTATCGGAACACTGCGCGATGCCGCGCTGGTGCCTTTGGTTGATCCCGTTCGCGTGGACCGCTATCTGGTCGGCGCGGGTCCTGGCTGGCTCTCTATCCGCCACGACCAGATTCAAAGCATCACGCGCACCGGCATCCATTTAAAGGACGAGCGCATGACCCCATACCATTCCGACGAGTACATGCTGCGCATCGCCCGCGATCTCCTTGACCAGCAAATCATCGACGCGCAGGGGCGCAAAGTGGTTCGCGTCAACGACGTCACCTTCGTCAAGAACCGCGAAAACGGCGGCGACATCCTTCACATCCTGGAAATCGACATCGGCATCCGATCCATGTTTCGCCGAGTGCTTAGCGGCATTGTGCCCGCTTCGGTCATTCGCACCGTGCAGGAGCGCATTCCGCCGCACTCCATCCGCTGGGAATTCTGCAACATGCTGGAAGCCGATCCCCAGCGGCGCGTGCGGCTGAATATTTCGAACAAGCTTCTGCTGGACATGCACCCGGCTGACCTGGCCGACATTGTGGAACACCTCGGCCACGAAGACCGCGCCGCTGTTTTCGATTCAGTCGATGCCGAAACCGCCGCCGAAGTGCTGAGCGAGGTGGACCCCGACATGCAAGCCGCCATTATCGAATCCATGGAGGCCGACAAAGCGGCCGACATTCTGGAGGAAATGGACCCGTCGGAAGCCGCAGGCGTTTTGAGCGAGCTGCCGGAAGAGCAGTCTGAGCAAATTCTGGACGAGATGGAGCCGGAAGACAAAGAAGATGTGGAAGAAATGCTGGAATTCCGGGACAACACGGCCGGCGGCCTGATGGACACCGGATTTCTCTCCCTCCCGCAAGAGGCCACCGTCGCCGACGCCATGTCGGAACTAAAGCAAATGGACCTGGTTTTGGAAGATCTCTACAGCATCTTTCTGGTAAACGCCGAGAACCACCTGGTGGCGACGGTTCCCCTGGCGCGGCTGTTTTTTGCGGCGGGTGAGACCCCCTTGCGGGAGCTTGCGGCCGATCCGCTCCTGTTTGTCGAGACAAATGAAAAGCAAGACCGTGTCGCCGAACTTTTTGACAAGTACAATCTGCTCGCTTTGCCCGTGGTGGATGAGCAGCAAGAACTGGTGGGCGTTATTAAAGTGGATGACGTGGTCGCGGTCTTGCGTCAGCGCTGACCCAAAGCGACTCCGCGATTTCGAATTGGCACGACAAGCCTGTTCCAAAACGGCTTCTCACAAAGCAGAATTTTATTTAAATCAACAACTTAGCAGTTGGAGTGTGACATGCCTTATAAATGGCATGAACAACTTTTTGATGATCCTTTTCGCCGCCCAGGTTCTGGTGGCTCTCATCGGTTTCCTGTGTGAAAACGGCAAAGACGAGCGCTTCGACGGCGAAAAGCTCGATTACCGAATCTGAGCCGCTACTCGAACCTCGGTTTTCACCGAATTCGCAATGAAGCACTCCTCATGCGCCTGATGGTGGAGTTTTTCAATCTCTGATGCGTCTGGAACCTTTTCGCCCGAGAACTGAATTTTCGGATGCAGTGTTACTTCGGAAACCCAGAATTTTCCGGCCTCGTTCTTCGCCATCTTGCCTGTCGCTTCGTCATGATACGAATCCACGACGAATCCGCGCTTCGCCGCGACATACAAAAACGAGAGCATGTGGCAGCTCGCCAGGGCCACGATCAGCGCCTCTTCCGGGTCCACGGCGGCCGGATTTGAATAAGGAACTGGCACCACATGGGCCGAACTGGAACCCGCCACCGTCACGCCGCCATCGAAGAGCCAAGTATGTTCCCGGCTGTATTTGTTGTCTAAAAATGCCGCGCCCTGTCGCGACCATTCCACTGTTGCCTGATAACTGGACATTTCTTGAGGAATACGCGCAAAACGGTCGCGGAGTCAAGCGCTCCGCAGAAAGGGGCCGCGAGTTCCTCTTGCAATTGGCGGCGCGCAGCCGCGCCCTTTGCGCTGTTACGCAAACTGAATGAGCTTGGATTCTCGTATGTGCCCAGCTCGGGTGACCAGCGGAATATCATAAGCCAGACTGGTTGCAAGCGATAATTTCGCCGGCCGTGATCACAATTCCGTCAGCCGGGATATTGTCGAACAATTGGATGTTACTCTATCCGCAGCATCAGCAAATCGCCCAGCACCACATACTGCTCCAGCCACTGCTGCGCCCGGCTCTCCCCGCGCTGCGCGCGCCGCTTAATCCGCGGATAGAGCGACATCTGAATGCCATAAACATAATTCTGCGGCTGCCAAAGATTAATGGGAAACGGCATCTGCTTCAAAATCTTCAGCGCTTTTTGAAGGTCCAGCAGCTTATCCAAGTTCGACGGGTCGCCGGCAAAGCGGCTGGCCAGGCCGTCCAGCTTCTGGCGAATGAGAAATTCCAGCGTGGTTTTGTCCAGCGCGATGCCATTCAACTGGGCCTCGCGCAAGATTCCGCGAATTCGCCCGCCGTCCAGCTCTTCGGCCGAACACGCGCGCCGCAGCAGGCTGTTGACCGCATACTCCATGGCGGCCGAAAATTCGCGCGGCATGGGCGTGCCCATGCTGGTGATAAACCGCATCAGCGCGGCGTGCTGCTCATACAGATGCAGATAACCGGCTTCGGCCTCGGCCACGGTGGAAGAAAGAATGCTGCGCACAATGCGCCGCTGCTCATCCCGAAACAGGGAGCGCAGCGAATAGGTTTTATCGCCAAATCGCTTGTCCAGCAGCCGCACCACTTCGGGAATATCCACCCGCTCAAACGCCCCGCTAATGGACGCCAGCATGTCCTGATATTCCGCCGAATCGTTCGATTTCTGAACGCCGCCCGCCACGTTGTGGTCGCCAAAATGCACCACCCAGAACGTCAGAATTTCGCATTCCTGCGTCACTTTCGACGTGAAACTGGCTTGCCCAATCGCCATGCGCAATTTCCCCGCGTCGGCGGTGTTGTAATCCAGCCGCTTCACCGTGTAGGAAAAGATATCGGCCCGCTCGGCGTAGGGGGCAAACAGCGAACTGATGGAGTAATGCGCGCCCACTTTTTCGAGATCAATAATGGAAGGCTTCACGTAACGGCGATAAATTTTCTCCCCGTCGCCATATTCCGCCAGATTGCTTTGCGCCTTCACCAGCAAGCTCAAAAAATCGTCTTCAAACGGCGCGCCAAACAACTGCTCCGCCAGTTGCACCACGCGCCCGGCATACTGAATGACCTGCACCGTCTCAATGCCCGACAATTCATCGAAAAACCAGCCGCAACTGGTGTACATCAGCATGGCGTTGCGCTGCAGCTCCATCAGCTTCCAAACCGTCACCTGCTGATCCTGCGTCAGACTTCCGGCAAAATGCTCGCGGCCAAAGCGCTCCCTGGCTTCGGGCGACCGGTCCAGCACAATCTGGATATAGCTGTCGCGCGCCTCCCACGGATCGCGCAACAGCGCCGAGCCGAGCGTCTCAAAATACGGCGTAATCTTGTCGCGCAGCCAGTCCAGCGCCTCGCGCAGCGGCTTGCGCCAGTTCTGGTTCCAGCCGGCGCGCCCGCCGTTGCAGCCGCAATGGCTGCGCCAGCGCTCCACGCCATGCACGCAGCTCCACGCGGTGTTTTCGTAAATCTGCGCTTCCCACTTGGGCGGAAATTTCTCCAGATACTCGCCGTAATTGGTGATCTTCGCCCACTTCTTCGATTCAATAATTTCCAGCGCATACGCCAGCGCCATTTCGCCATGCCGGTGATGGTGGCCATATGTTTCGCCGTCGGTGGCGATATGAATCAGTTGCTCCCAGTCGCGCTGCGAAGAAATAGCGCCGGTCAGCCGCGAAGCAAATTTTTCGCCATTCGCCAGCAGTTGCTCAAACGCCACCGCACGCGAGATCGGCCCGTCGTAAAAAAACAGGCTGATGCTCTTGCCGCTGGGCGTGCGAAACAAATACGCGCGCGCCGGATCAATTCGCGCGCCCGTCACATCCTGCCAATCGGTGCCGCCGATGGGCCGGATCGCCTTCGCCTGATGCGGCGCCAGAATCACGTACTTGATGCCGGCCTCCGCCATCAGGTCCAGCGATTCGCTGTCCACCGCCGTCTCCGGCAGCCACATCGATTCCGGCAGCCGGCCGAAGCGAAACGTGAAATCCTCAATGCCCCAGCGAATCTGCGTCTTCTTGTCGCGCCGGTTCGCCAGCGGCAGAATCATGTGGTTGTAGGCCTGCGCAATGGCCGACCCGTGCCCCGCAAAATGCTTCTGGCTCTGCTTGTCCGCGTCAATAATTCCCCGGTAAGTGGCCGGGTCGTGGTCGGCGGCCCAGGAAAGCAACGTGGGGCCGAAGTTGAAGCTGATCCGCGAATAATTGTTGATGATTTGCGTGATGTACTGCTTGTCGTCTAGAATGCGCGCCGCCAGGTTCGGGGCGTAGCACTCCGCTGAAATGCGCTCGTTCCAGTCGTGATACGGATAGGCCGAATCCTGCAGCTCAATCTGCTCCAGCCACGGATTCTCGCGCGGCGGCTGATAGAAATGCGAATGAATGCACAGATAGTTCATGCGGCTGGCAGGGAGATGGTAAAAACCGCTCCCGTTCCTCTCTCTCGGTTTGCCGCTATGATACTGCCGTTGTATTTTTTCACAATGGAGGCGACAATATGCAGGCCCAACCCGGTGCGCGCGTGCGGGCTGACCTTGGTCGAAACATTCGTGCGAAACATGCGCGGCAGAATGTCTTCGCGAATGCCCGGCCCGCTGTCGGAAATGGTGATGCAAAGCGTTCCGTCGGTCACCTCGCTTGCCACGTCAATGCGCCCCGGCTTCTTCATAATCTGCGCGGCATTCAAAAACAAATTCACAAAAACCCGTTCCCAATCCTGGGTGGACCCCGGCAGCTTCAAATCGGCGGGCACGCTGCTGACAAAGCGCATGCGCGGCTTGCGCGAGGCAATGCAGTAATCGGTCACATACTGCATTGCCGCCGCCACAATCGCGGCCAGGTAGGGGCTGCTGTCGGGAATCGCGCCCAGCAAGCGCTTGCCGCGAATCACCGTGCGCGTCAGCGTCGCCGCCAGCGTCTTCCAGCGCTTGTCGGAGGCCAGCAGATCGGCCGCGTCCGTGATGGTCTCAAACACGTTGTTCAAATCGTGTATCAGGTCTTCGCGCGTCAGTTCAGACTCGGCTGATTCATCCATAAGCAAGCTTCAGCGCGCAATATTGCGGAGGGTTGAATAAAACTCCGGAAACGAGACGGACGCCGCCCCCGCATCCTGAATCTGGCACGCGCCATTGGCCGCCAGCGCCGCCACGGAAAACGCCATGGCAATGCGGTGATCTCCAAACGATTGCATCTCAGCCGCCTGGAATGTCTGCCCGCCCGCAATCTCCAGACCGTCCTGGTTGGTCGTCACCGAAGCGCCCAGCGCGCGCAGGTTCGACGCAATCGTCTCAATCCGGTCCGTTTCCTTCACGCGCAACTCGGCCGCATCGCGCACAATCAGCCCCTGCTCGCTTCTGGCGCCCAGCACCGAAAGAATCGGAATCTCGTCAATCAAGGCAGCCGTCGTTGCGCCTTCAATCACGCCGCCTTGCATGCGTGAGGATTTCACCTGCAGCGTACCAATCAATTCCCCGTTCGCTTCTTCCACATGCAGCAATTTAATCTGCGCGCCCATCATGCGCAGGACGTCAAGCAGCGCGGTGCGCGTTGGATTCAATCCAACATTGGTAATGGTCAATTCCGAATCAGGCGTAATCAGCGCCGCCACAATAAAGAACGCGGCGGAAGAAATGTCTCCGGGCACCAGCAAATCGCGCGCTTTCAGAGGTGCGCCGCCGCACAGTTTCACCATGCGCGGCGTCAGCGTGATATCCGCGCCCAACTCGCGCAGCGCAATCTCAGTGTGGTCGCGCGTCACCACAGGCTCTTCCACCACCGTCTCGCCATCGGCGTAAAGGCCGGCCAGCAAAACGCAGCTCTTCACCTGCGCGCTGGCCACGGGCAGCTTGTAGTGAATCGCGTTCAGCGGCCCGCCATGAATCGTCAGCGGAGGAAACTGTCCGCCTGTGGCCTCAATGCGCGCGCCCATCTCGGCCAGCGGCCCCATAATGCGCTTCATGGGCCGCTTCACCAGCGATTCATCGCCGGTAATGGAAGTGGTGAAAGGCTGCGCCGCCAAAATGCCTGACAGCATGCGAATTGTCGATCCCGAATTGCCCGCGTCCAGCGTCTCTGGCGCGGCTTTCAGCGCGCGCATTCCCAAGCCATGCACGGTCAGCGTCTGCGCGCCGTCTTCATCGGCAAAGGAATGCGCCACGCCCAGTTGCTTCATGCAGGCCAGTGTCGAATGGCAATCAGCGCCGGTGGAAAAATTGCGGATGTGGGAATCACCCTCCGCAATTGAAGTGAGCATGGCGTAACGGTGGGAAATGGATTTGTCGCCAGGAACCGAGACGACGCCGTGGACGCCGCGGGAAGGCGATATTTCTTCGATCATTTGGAATCTGTATTGTAACGTCTCAGCGCCGCTTCAGATATTCAATCAGGGAGGCCGGATCATCGCTGATGATGGCGTCCACCTTCGCCGCAATCATCAAGTCCCATTCCTGCGGCGTGTTCACCGTCCACGGCACAACCTGAATGCCGGCCGCGTGCGCGGCCGCCACTTTCTCCGGCGTCACCAGATGGAAGTTCGGCGAAACAATGCCGGCCTCGGCCTCGCGCGCAATTGCCGCAAAATCGCGCGGGTCATCTTCCGTCAGGGCGGAAAGCCGAATCTCCGGCGCCAGAATCTTCATGGCGCGCAGCGTCCGAAAATCGAACGACTGCAAAATGATTCGCTTCTCCAGCTTGTATTGCCGCACCTTCTTCAGCACCATCTGGGCGAACACTTCCGGCGTGGGCGTGTACTGCGGCTGATCGGGGAAACTCTTGGTTTCAATGTTGTAATCGAACGTGCCCTGGCCGGCCAGGGCGAAAACTTCATCCAGCGTCGGCATGCGCGTTCCGGGGATTTTCATCTGCCCGCGAAAATGCGGATTCCCCAAGCCGCAATCCCACTGCTTCACCTGCTTCAGCGTCAACTGGCGAATGACCGCGCTGTCCTTGGGCCCATGGCAAACCGGCGGCTCCAGAATCGGGTCGTGCGAAATCACAATCACGTTGTCGCGCGTCACCGCCATGTCCATCTCCAGCGCATCCACGCCAATGCCGATGGCATATTCAAACGCCGGAATGGTGTTTTCCGGACGCACCGCGCGCGCCCCGGTGCCCGTGAACAAGAATCTTGCGCGGCGCGGAATCGGACATCAGCAGCGTGCTCGCCATCAGGACTAGAACCAAACGCACTAAGCCAGTATGCAGTACTTCTTTACGTTTTCTTCACAAATTCCCCCGAAATCCTTACAAACCGGAGCGTCCTGACAGCCACCATATTGCCGATGAGAGTTTTTAAACAAGCCATGAACATGCATCCAATCAAGAGCCTTTGCGCTGTCTTTTTCTTCACCGCTTCTCTGGCCCTGTGCCAGCGCGATCCCGGCCCGCAGCCGCAGCCGGTTCCGGCCACGACTTATCTGCCCAACATGACCGCCGCCGAACTGGCCAGCTTTCAAGAAGGCTTGTCGCGCTTTATGGAGATTGATTCGGTTGCCGGCACCGAACCGGGCGCAACCGGCACCGGCCTGGGACCGCGCTTTAACCACAACAGTTGCGCCGGCTGCCACGCGCATCCTTACACCGGCGGCTCCAGCCCCGCATTGAATCCCCAAGTGCAGATGGCCACCGACTACGGCGCACGAAACCAACTGCCCGATTTCATTCAGCCCAATGGCCCGGTGCGCGAAGCCCGCTTCGTGAGGAACCCGGACGGCACTCCCGATGGCGGCGTGCATAATCTCTTCGTCATCACCGGCCGGCAAGACGCCGGAAGCTGCAACATCACGCAGCCCAATTTCAGCCAGGCCGAAGCCGCCAACAACCTGGCCCTGCGCATTCCCACGCCGCTGTTTGGGGCAGGCCTCATCTCCGCCATTTCCGATTCGACAATTCTGGCCAACAAAGCCGCCAGCGCGGCGCTGAAAAAGCAGTTCGGCATTGCCGGCCACGAAAACCGCAGCGCCAACGACGGCACCATCACGCGCTTCGGGTGGAAAGCGCAAAACAAATCTCCCCAGATCTTTGGCGCGGAAGCTTACAACGTGGAGCAAGGCGTCACCAACGATATTTTTCCCACGGAGCGCGATGAAACGCCCGGCTGCCAGTTGAACGCGCTGCCCGAAGACACGGTTAACATGGCGTTCAGCTACGTCGGCGACATCAGCGATGTCATGGGCTTCGCTTATTTCATGCGCTATCTTGCGCCGCCCGCCGCGCTTACGCCCACCGCCTCCACGCTGCGGGGCCAGCAAGTGTTCACGCAAACCGGCTGCGCGCTGTGCCACACACCTTCGCTTCAAACCGGCAACAGCATCAGCGCGGCTTTGCAAAATCAGACGGTCGCGCTTTTCTCCGATTTGCTGGTGCATAACATGGGCACCGGCCTTGCCGATGGCATCACCCAGGGCACAGCGCAAGGCGGCGAGTTCCGCACCGCGCCCTTGTGGGGCCTCAGCCAGCGCCTGTTCTTCCTGCACGACGGCCGCACCAGCGATGTCCAGGCGGCCATCCTGGGGCACGCCAGCCAGGGTTCGGAAGCCTCCGTTGTCATTCAGAACTACACCAGCCTGCCCGCGTCCGCCAAGCAGGATCTGCTGAACTATTTACGCTCGCTCTAACAGGCGCTCGGCATGCTTGCCCAGCTTCTTCAGAATCTTGGCAAGCTGAACCCGCTCAGAATCCGTCAGCACGCGCGCCAGCTCTTCCAGTTGTTGCGCGTGCGAATGAAAGACCCGCTGAATCAATTTTCGGCCTTCGGGCGTCAGATCCACCACCCGCACGCGCCGGTCGGTCTCGCTGTCCACCCGCGTCACCAGTCCGCGCTCATACAGCCGGTCCACGGCCACGCTGATCGACCCCGGCGTCAAATAAACCTTGGGCCCAATCGCATTCACCGGCATTGCGCCCTTATGCAGCAAGACTTCAAGCACCCGAAAATCCGAATCGCCCAGCTCGCTTTCCCTTCTCGACGCCGCGCCATACTCGGCAACTGCCCGAAAAGCTTTCATCAGGACCAGAAATACATGCACCCCGCTGGGAATCTTTTTGGAGTCTATTGACATCAATACAATTGTAGTCGATAGTATTGAGCTAGAGGAGATTTTGATTTATGGCATCAGCGGCAACCGGCAAAATTCCCGCACAATCAGGAAAAGGGCTCAACATTGTGCTTTGGGGACTGCAAATTCTGGCGGCATTGGCATTTCTGGCCGCGGGCGGATCAAAACTCGCCGGAGCCCCGCCCATGGTGGCCGCCTTCGCGAAAATTGGAGTGGGCCAATGGTTCCGCTACCTGACGGGCCTGCTGGAAGTAGCCGGAGCAATCGCCCTTCTGATTCCCGGATACGCTTTCTACGGAGGCTCGCTGCTGGCCACCGTCATGGTCGGCGCAATCATCACCCACCTGTCGATTCTAGGCGGATCTCCTGCCGCCCCCATCGTGCTGCTGCTGCTCACCGGCGCCATCGCCTATCTCCGCAGGCCCCGCTAAAATGCAAATCGGAATAGACAGCTTCGTGGGCGCCACCTCAAATGACGCCGAGCGCATTCGCGAACTCCTAGAAGAAATCCAGCTCGCCGACCAAGCCGGACTCGACGTCTTCGGCATCGGCGAACATCACCGCGAAGAATTCCTCGCCTCCGCGCCCGCTGTTCTTCTGGCCGCTGCCGCGGCGGTCACAAAAAATATTCGCCTCGCCTCCGCCGTCACCGTCCTCAGCTCGGCCGACCCGGTCCGCGTCTTTCAGGACTTCGCCACGCTCGACCTTATCTCCAACGGCCGCGCCGAAATCATCGTTGGCCGAGGCTCTTTCATTGAATCTTATCCGCTCTTCGGTTTCGACCTGAAAGACTACGACGCGCTCTTTTCTGAAAAGCTCGACTTGCTGCTGAAGCTGCGCGAAAACACCCACGTCCACTGGTCCGGAAAACACCGCGCTTCGCTCACCGGCCAGGGCGTCTTTCCCCGGCCCACGCAAAATCCGCTGCCGGTCTTCATCGGCGTCGGCGGAACGCCCAGCTCTTTCGTGCGCGCCGGAACTCTCGGCCTGCCGCTTATCGTTGCCATCATCGGCGGCGAACCGCACCGCTTCCGCCCGCTGATTGACCTCTATCGCGAAGCCGGCAAACGCGCCGGCCACCGGGCGGAAAAGCTGACCGTCGGCATCCATTCCATCGGACTGGTGGGCGATTCAGCCAAGCAAGCCGCCGACGACCTCTGGCCGTCTCATTGTTATCTGTTTGCAAAAATTGGCCGGGAACGCGGCTGGCCGCCGCAAACCCGCGCCCAGTTTGACCTCAGCCTGACGCCCAAAAACGCCCTCGTCGTCGGCGATCCCGAAGCCGTCGCTGAAAAAATCCTCCACGAAAACGAAGCCCTGGGCGGCATTTCACGCATGACTCTGATGCTTAGCGGCGGCCAGCTTCCGCACAAAACCGTCATGCGCTCCATCGAACTGCTGGGCACGCGCGTCGCGCCTATTGTCAGAAAGGCACTCGCCCAAACCGAACCCGTACTAGCCGCCCTTTCCTCTCCAGCCCGCTCATGATATTCCTAGAGTCAATCATATTTCTAGTGCCAATCTGGCGAAGCGGAAAGGCGGAGTGGAATGCAACGAATCGGAATTCTGTACGGGATGGAAAACACCTTTCCATCCGCGCTGGTGGATCGGATAAACGGCTCGGGCGTCCCTGGCGTCGTGGCGGAGCACATGAAAATCGGCGCAATCAAAATGGCCGAACCCTGCCCTTATCAGGTCATCATCGACCGCGTCTCCCACGACATTGAGTTCTACCGCGCCTACCTGAAGAACGCCGCGCTCAACGGAACTTTGATTATCAACAACCCCTTCTGGTGGAGCGCCGACAACCGATTTTTTAATTATTCGCTCGCCTCCAAGCTGGGCGTCGCCATCCCGCGCACCGTCATTCTGCCCCACAAAGACCTGCCCCCCGGCACCACCGGCCAAACCCTGCGCAACCTTATTTTTCCGCTCAACTGGGACGAAGTCTTCGGCTATGTCGGCTTCCCGGCATTCCTGAAGCCTTTCAACGGCGGCGGCTGGAAAAATCTGCATCTTGTTCACTCGCAAGAAGACTTTTTCCGCGCCTACGACGAAACCGGAGTGATGTGCATGATGCTTCAGGCGCAGGTGAAAGTGGAAGAGTACTACCGCTGCTACGTCGTCGGCCAGGAGAAGGTGCGCATCATCAAGTACGACCCCACCCTGCGCCACGACCTGCGCTACGCCAAAGAAACCGTCATCGCGTCAAAATCTTTGGAATATCGCATGAAGAACGACGCCCTCACCCTCTGCCGCGCGCTTGGCTACGACCTCAACTCCGTTGAATTCGCCATTCAGGACGGCATCCCCTACGCCATCGATTTCCTGAACCCCGCGCCCGACGCCGACGCTTACTCCATCGGCCAGGAGAATTTCGATTGGCTGGTGGAAAACGTTGCCAGCCTCGCCGTCAGCAGAGCGCTGAAGCCGGCGGCTGCGCCGGAATACCGCTGGGCGCAGTTTATATCGGAGCAAAAAACCGAAGCCGCGACGGCGTGAACACGGCTGCTGCGGCGACGACAACGTTGCTGTCGCCCAAGGAATTGCAACCTCTACGCCGCAGCCTTCGGCTTCGCGCCCCTCACCCAAACAAGTCGTGCAAATCCTCTTCCGTCAAAGCCGTGCTCGGGTTACCGGCCTGGTCGAAAATGCTGCTGGCCAGCGCCCGCTTCTTCGCCTTCAGCTCGTCCATCTTTTCTTCAATGGTTCCGCTGGCCACCAGGCGGTACACAAACACCGGCTTATCCTGGCCAATGCGGTACGCCCGGTCAATCGCCTGCTCTTCCACCGCCGGATTCCACCACGGATCATAAAGGATCACGGTGTCGGCGGCCGTCAAATTCAAGCCCACGCCGCCAGCCTTCAGGCTGACCAGGAACACATTCACCAGCCCGCCCTGAAAGCTTTCAATCGCGGTCTTGCGGTCGCGCGTGTCGCCCGTCAAAAGGCTGTACGCAATCCCGCCGGCCTGCAAGCGCTGCGTGATAATTTCCAGCATCGACGTGAACTGCGAGAACAAAATAATCTTGCGCCCTTCCGCCAGCAGTTCGCTCAGCATTTCCATCAGCCGCTCCAATTTGGCCGACGGCGTCACCTTGGCCGACGTCAGCTTCAGCAGCCGCGGATCACAGCACACCTGCCGCAGCTTCAGCAGCGCCTCCAGAATAATGATGTGGCTCTTGGCCAGCCCCTTGGCCGCAATCGCCTGCCGCACCTTCTTGTGCATGCTCAGCCGGATGGAATCATACATGTCCCGCTGCGCGTCTTCCAGAACAATGGTCTCAGTAATTTCGGTTTTTGGCGGAAGCTCGCCCGCCACTTCCTGCTTGGTGCGCCGCAGCATAAACGGCTTCACGCGCCGCGCCAGCGTCTGGCTGCGCTCGGTGTCGGCATGCTTCTCAATCGGATTCCGCCAGCGCCGCGCGAACGTGGTCTTGTCGCCCAGATAGCCCGGATTCACAAAGCTCATCAGCGACCACAACTCACCCAGATGATTTTCCATCGGGGTGCCCGTCAGGCAAAAGCGGTGCAGGCATTTCAAATCGCGAATCAGCCGCGTGGTGGCCGCGTTCGGATTCTTGATAATCTGGGCCTCATCCAGAATGGCCATGTGCCACTGCTGCTCCATCAGCACGCCCTGGTCGCGCGCAATCAGCGGATAAGTAGTCAGCACAATATCGTGCTGGCCAATCTGGTCGAACTTTTCCTTGCGCGCCGCGCCGTGCAGCAGCAGGAGACGCAAATCTGGAGCGAACTTGCGCGCCTCATTCTGCCAGTTCGTCATCAGGCTGGTGGGCGCAATAATCAAGGCCGGCCCGGTCAGGCGGCCCTCCGCTTTTTCTAGCGCCAGCAGAGCCAGAATCTGCACCGTCTTGCCCAGCCCCATGTCGTCGGCCAGAATGCCGCCCAGCCCCACCTCGCGGAGCAAATTCAGCCACGCCAATCCGTCCGATTGGTAAGGCCGAAGCGTGGCCCGAAAGCTAGCTGGCGGAGCAACCGGCGGAATTCCGCCCGACCCCAACGCCGCCAGCCGCCGCAAACTGTCCAGGCCCTTGAAGGCAATCCCTTCCTGCCCTTCCAGCACCGAAAGCAGCGCCGTCTCCGCCTTCGAAATCTGGATGCGCCCGTTCTTGGCCACCATGGACCCGCCCATCGTCAGCTCATGCAGCGCAATAATCACCGGCAGAAAACGCTTCGCCGCCAGCGCCAGGTGCCGCCCGTCATCCAGCGGCACATAAATGTCCTCGCCCGCCTCCGCCATTGTCGAGACAGTGGCCGGGTCCAGCCGGTCGGTCATCACCAGGTTCGCCAGCATGGGCGCCAGATCCAGCTTCTGGCCTTCCACTTCCACGCCCATCGCCAATTCAAACCAGTCGATGCGCGACCCTTCAAAAACCTCCGTGTCAATTTCGCCCGTCGGCTTCGCCAGCCCGTACGGAAAGTCTTCGTCAATGCTGATCTCGAAGCCTTCGGCTTGCAGCTTCGGAACATCATGCGACAAGAAATGCAGCCACGAATAGGGATCGGAAAAAGCCAGATCGTGCTGGAAGCGCGGATCGGACAGGGAATAGACCTCGCGCGCAAACCGCAGGTCAAGAAGAAACAGCCGCGACACGATCTGCTTCTCCCAAGTCGGGCGCCGCTTCACCTGATACCGCCGGCTCCCCAGCAGCGCCTCCACCACCGGCCGCGTTTCGCCCACCGGAACGGGAACCGGGCCATAGTTATAGGTGAGCCGCGCCAGCGCCAGTTCGTCCTGATACTCATAGGCGCCGCGATAGCCGCCTATCATTTCCTGCCCCACCATCAGCCGCAAGCTGGGCTTCGGGTCGGCGTCCACCATCACCGGCGGCTCCGGCGGTTTCGGAACAAATTCCGACCCCGCCGGCAGAAAGCGCGTCAGCGACTGGCTGACCTGTGAAACATGCGACGGCGAAATAAACGGCGCGTTCAAAAGCCGGTGCGCCATTGGCGGCGCCAGCGCCAGCGTCACTTCGCCAATCTCATTCAGCTTGGCGTCCACATAAACCGGCGGCTCGGCGTTCAGCGCAAGCGCGTCACCGTCCACATGCAAAATGGGCCGCATGCCGCGCGCATCCGCCATCTCCCATTCAATGCGTCCCGCGCGCGGCTCACCCATTTTCAGCGGCGCCCGGTTCTGGGTTTGCCAGTACGCCCGCCCCGTCTCCACAATCGACTTCAGAATGGAGAACGACTTAATGTTGTAGGAAAACGACGAGTTTCGCGAAGCCTGCAAAGCCTGGCAGATCTGAATATCGGAGAAGCGGAAATAGCGCGGCCAGTTGCCCCCGTAATAGCCCGACAAAACCGGGCGCGTCGTGGAATCGGAAAATTCGCCGGTCTTCAGCAGCCGCGCCGCCAGCACATCCACCGCCAGATGCGGAGCCGAATTGGGCGGAGCATAAGCCGTGACTAAATACAGCAGCCGCTGGTTGATTTCCGGCGGATAATTTTCCCCATGCGTGGTCTGCGCCACCTGTTCCAGCCACGCGGTGACTTCATAAGGAAGCGGCGTTTCCAGCACAGGAACTGGTTTCGGATCTGGCTTCGGATCTGGCTTCGGCGTTAGGGGCTTGCTCTTCGCCACGGGCGTGGCCTGGACCTCCTTCGCCGCTTCCGACCGCTCCAGCGCCTCAATCAGCGTCGCCGCCACATGCTTGCAGTTATGCCCCATCGGGCACGAGCAACTGCCGCTGATATTCAGGCGCGAGGTCGGCAGGCGGTCCAGTTGAATGCGCACGTCATAAGCATCCGGCGCGGAGCCCAGCACCGACGCATGGATCAGCTTGAAATCGGGGCTGATGGAGAAATTGAAAACGCGCCCCAGCTTCTGGTAATTCCGGCCCCGGTGAAACGACGTGTCCGCCACGTAGATGGAAACGTCTTTCAGCGTCAGCATCTCGGAAAGCGCGGCTCCATTCGGAATCACGTTTCCGTCCTTGTCTCGTAACAAATGTCTTTGCATTCCGGCGTTGGCTGAACTCACCATTTTGGCAGGAACGAATACAATTGGGTCAATGGCACTTCTCGACAAGATTCAAAAAGACATGGTGGAAGCCATGAAGAGCAAGGACGAAGCGCGCCTCGGCGTGGTCCGCATGATCAAGAGCGCGCTCAAGAAGCATGAGATTGACGCCATGAAGCCGCTGGACGAGCCCACCGAAATGCAAGTCATGAACACGCTGCTGAAGCAGCGCCGCGAATCGGTCGACATGTTCCGCAAAGCGGGACGCGAAGAACTGGCGGTGAAGGAAGAAGCCGAGATCAAGATTCTGGAAAGCTACTTGCCCCAGTCCGCTTCGCAAGAGGAACTGGAAGCTGCTGTTGCGGTCGCCATTGCCGAAACGGGAGCGACATCAGCCAAGCAAATGGGCGTAGTTATGAAAGCTGCCCAGGCTAAGCTAGCCGGCAAGCGTGTTGAAGGCAAAGTGTTGAGCGAACTCGTAAAATCCAAACTAACCGCCTAAGGACCGCCCGCTGAAATGGACAGCAAGGTCGTCAACAAGCTCATACGCTCGGAAGTCTGGCCGGTGCTTCGGCGTCAGGGTTTTTCAAAATTTGACAGCCGAAATGCGTGGCGCTATCGCGGACCGCTGGTCGATGTGGTCAACTTCCAGTCTTTCAATTCTCACCTGGCCAGCGGGATCGGCTGTACGACTTTTTCGTTCGCCTTGAACTTGGGAGTTTTCCTCAGAGGCAGCGCTTCTGACAGGCGGGTGAAGAGGGACCCGAACGGCCTGGCGCGCCCGCAGGAATACGAATGCTCATTCCGTGCAGATCTGAAGAAGAGAACCCCTGTCGACGGCTTCGAAAGGGCTGACATCTTCTATGTCGCCCCGGACGGCAGCACCATGGCCGCTGTGCTCCGAGAAACGATCTGCCTGTTGCAAGAACAGGGTCCGCCGTGGTTCGCGGCGTTTGAAGACCTTGGCAGCGTTGTTCGCGCAATGACGGAGAACCAAACCCCGGCGAAGTGGACGGAGGCACTCGGCCTCGGAGCTTCAGGCAGGCCGGGTTCGTACAACGCCTGCGACCTCTTGGCCAGCTTGCAGGTCGAAAGACATTCGCAATCCCCGGATTCCGTTTCCGCGAGTGATTGCCTTGATGCAATTGATGCCACGGTCGGGGCACGGCTCGACATCTTCGCGCCTGGATACACGACACCCATCCAGATTGAGATTGAGTCCCACCGCATTAGAGACCTGTTGACGCGAATAGGGAGCCCCATTTCAGTACCGCCCGATGAACCGGCCATCGTTCAATCGGAGTGTAAGCTCTTGGGACGGAATTGGTCAACGAGTTCAACGACTGATCCCATTGAGTCGACGAATCCCGCGATCATCTCCGCTCGAGAATGCCTCTGGCCACACTTGCGCGCAAATGGCTTTGTCGAATTCAGCGACCGCCTCGCCCACCGCCCCATCGGGTACTCGATTGAAGTCGTCTCGTTTGTTCCAATGGACCCGGTCGAGAAGCGGGCAAACAAATACCCCGACGGCTTGTTTCGTATGGGCCTTGGGATTTTCTGGCCGACGCTTGCGGAACGTGACGACGTCAGAAGAAACCGTAGCGGAGAATTTCGGCCAAAGCACGGTGAATGCCACCTTCAGATGTGGCTCATGCCAGCGGTGCGCGGCGCATTCGCCGGGCCGACTTGCTTCGATTCGGCCGAACCCGCGTTAACGGCGCTGCGGCAGGACGCCGAAGCCTGGTTCTCGCTTTGCCGGAACGCAGAGACGTTCGGGCGCCTTCTCGACAAGCCTGACTGGCAGATCCTGGTTTGCCATCCAACGATGCGCGGCCACGGATCCTCCAGATCAGTCTTCAGGGCGCTATTGCGCTTTGCTCTCTCTGCACAATCTCCAGAAGCCCGTGAGGATCACCTGAGGGCGGCTTACCAAGCCGTGAATCACCATTCTGAACATCTCCGGCCGCGCTTAATGAGTTGGGTGCAAAATGTCGAACTGAGGTTCGCAAACATCGAACCACGCTAGTTAATCGGCCTCATTCTCCCGTATCTGGTCCTCAACTTCAGAACCGTGGGATCGCGCATAAGCCCAGGCGTTCACCAGATCCTCCGCGCGCAAAGACGGATAAGAACCCAAAAGCACCTGTTCACTGGCACCTCGCCGCCTCGCGTTCTCTAGCAGCCAAACCGGTATTCGTGTCCCCACAATGCAAGGCTCACCGCCGCACACGTCACGCCGCGAATCAATACCGCGGAACACCGCAAAGTCACCCAGTCTCGCCATAAGGCCCCGCTCCCATTGTTATACTAGCGAAGCACTGGAGGTGCATCATGTCCAACAACACCTATACCAACCAGTCCTTTCACGCGCAGCAGTAAGCGTCGCAAGGGCTTCCCATCCGAGACCCATGTCAAGAAGGGTTTCCGAATGGTCCACGGAGATAAAGAACTGCTGGAAAAACTGGGCCGGAATGATCCCTGCCCCTGCGGATCACGTCGCCGCTTTCAAGAACTGCTGCCTGCGGGCAGGCACAATTGATGGCGAACGTCGCAACTACTTTTTTCAGGGAGTAATTTTCACGGACGGTGGAACCGCCGTCCGTCTCTATTCCTGGTGCGAACACAAAGCCTTCGTTCAAATAGAGTGCGACCCGAATCGCTTGATAGAATTCGAAGGATGGCGAGGTTGCTGACCGTGGACGACATAATGCCACTGGTAGCTTCTCTGCCCGACAGTGAGCGCATCAGACTGCTGCAGTGGATTGCATCTCCACAAGGCACGGATGCTTTGGCCTACAAAGTCACGCCGACATCTAACGCCGAGTTCCCAGGTGACGACGAATCGCTCTCGTGGGAAGCAGATGGCTGGCAAGAGTTCCATTGACTCGCGGCGAATCCGCTGGTACACGTTTCGTCTCCCCGACAAACGCCGTCCAGTTCTGTTGCTCACCCGCGATGAGGTCAGCGGCTGCATGCGCGGTCAACTTCGACCACCTCGCGCTAGGCTAGCGGAATCGCTTCGGTTCTGTGATTTGTACCCTGTCCGCGCGACGCTGGTCCGATGTGCGTAAAGCGTTGTTGACCGCGTGTGGCTTCGATCAGGACTAAATCTTTGTTGGGTCCCACGTCCCCCCGGCTGCATAATAATCAGATGCGCCTGTTCCTCCTCATCCTCCTCCTGACTTTCCCCGTCCAAGCCTCTGACCCCCAATCCGACATCAAAGCCGTCCTCACCACCCAAGTCGATTCCTGGAACAAAGGCGACATCCCCACCTTCGTCACCACCTACACCGAAGACTGCATCTTCGTCGGCAAGCCTATCCTGCAAGGCCGCGCCCAGCTCCTCGCGCGCTACCAGAAAAAATATCCCACCCCCGACGCCATGGGCCATCTCACCTTCTCCAATCTCGCCGTCCACATCCTGGACAAAGACGTCGCCATGGTCACCGCCGACTGGCATCTGGACCGCAACGCCGCAGGCGGAGGGCCAGTGGGCGGCTACTTCAGCCTCGTCCTGCATCGCCAGAACGGCCAGTGGAAAATTGCGCTCGACCACACCAGCCAGACCAGCTAAATAAATAGCGGGTAACGTGAACGCCGCCAGCGTCGCCTACTCATCTCAAATGCTCACTCTCCCGCTCTTTCTCCTTCTTTTCGGCGCGCAGGCCGCACCGCCAGCCAAACAGGCAGCGGCGACGCCTGCTTCGCAGCGCCCCGGTCCTGGCCCCGCCATTGCCGGCGAAGTGGACGAAACCCCAGTTGTCACGCATCACTCCATCAACGTGCGCGGCAAGACCATCAACTACACCGCCACGGTCGCGCAAATGCCGTTGAAGAACGCGGAAGGCGAAACCGAAGCCCACATCTTCTACATGGCTTACACCGTCGACGGCGCCGGTGACGCCGCCAAGCGCCCGCTCACTTTCTGCTTCAACGGCGGCCCCGGTTCCGCTTCCATGTGGGTTCATATGGGCGGCATGGGTCCGCGCAGCCCGAAACTGATGCCCGACGGCGCCATGGCCCCGCCGCCTTATCAAATGATTGACAACCAGGACACCTGGCTCGACATGACGGACCTGGTCTTCATCGATCCCGTCGGCACCGGCTACAGCCGCGCCAAAAGCGTCGAAGTGGCCAAACGCATGAACGGCGTGCAGGGCGATATCCAGTCGGTCGGCGAGTTCATGCGCCTCTACGTCATGCGCAACAGCCGCGAATTATCGCCGCTGTTCATCGCCGGTGAGAGCTATGGCACGTTCCGCGCGGCCGGTCTCGCCGGTTATCTGGTGGACCGCGGCCTCGCCTTCAACGGTATCGTGCTCATCGGCACCACGCTGAATTTGGAAACCATCTGGAGCCGCAGCGATGACCTGGTCTACGAACTGGAATTTCCCACCTATGCCGCCGACGCCTGGTATCACCACAAAGTGGCCGCCGAATTCCAGAAGAAGGATCTGAAATCGTTCGTCAAAGACGCGCAGAACTTCGCCCTCACCGACTACGCCGCCGCCCTGAATAAAGGCGACGACCTGACGCCCGCCGAGCGCAAAGCCATGGCCGAAAAGCTGGCGCGCTACACCGGCCTGGACGTGGCCTGGATCGAGCAAAGCAACCTGCGCTTTGACGTTTCCCACTTCACCCGCCAGTTGATGAAAGACAGCAACCAGACCATTGGGCGCTACGACGGGCGGCTGACCGCGGCGTCATCATTGAACACCGGCGAAACCAGTGAATTCGATCCCTCCAGCAGCGAAATCACTCCGCCCTTTGTCGCCGTCTTCCAAAACTATATCCACGGCGAACTGGGCTACAAAACCGACATGTGGTACTACACCAGCGGCGGCATTCAGCCCTGGGATTACGGCGTGCAAAACGGTTTTGGCGACACCACCGCCATGCTGAAAAACGCGCTGACCAAGAACCCGTACATGAAAGTGCTGGTGGAAGCCGGCTATTACGACCTGGCGACGCCGCTGTTCGCCGTCCAGTACACCTTCACGCATATGGGCCTGAATCCGGACATGCACAAACGAATTTCCTGGGCTTACTACCCGGCCGGCCACATGCTTTACATCGACCGCGAATCGCACGACAAAATGCACAAAGACGTCGGTGAGTTCATGGCCACCGCCATTCCAGGCGACGCGCAATAGCAGCCTTCCGAGCCGCGACCGGGCCTCATTCTTCCGCATTATCAGCGAGAAAAATCCGGCACCCGGCAACTATAAGAAGGTGACGCCTCGCTACTATGTCGTAATGCCCACTGGAAACGATCCCTTGCAGGTTCTTGCCGCCGCCGTGACGCCGGTTGTGCTGGTTTCCGCCACCGCCATTCTGGTTTCCGGCGTCAATTCCCGCTACATTTCCATTGCCGATAAAATGCGCCAGCTCGCGCAGGAATTTCGCGCCGGCCACTGCACGCCCGAACGGCGCGCCAGCATCGTGGCGCAAATGCGGATTTTCAATTCCCGAATCTTTCTGGTGGCCTGGGCTGAGCGCGTTCTCTACGCCTCGGTCGGCTGCTTCATCACCGTAGCCATGGTCATTAGCGCCACCTTATGGAAAAAGCCCCTGGAAGCCGTCACGCTGCCGCTGTTCACCACCGGCATTCTGATGATTCTGGCGGCCATTATTTTCCAGCTTTTGGAATTACATCTGTCAAATCGAACAATCGCTCTTGAGGTTCGCGACATTACTGCCGATTAATTACCCAGGATGCCAACCACAGCCATCGGAAACACGCCGGGAGAATCAGTCGCTCACCTGATTCCGAATCTGAAGACCAATTCGGCGGGCGGCCACATGGGCGCCAGAATGGGCGGGAACGCCGCCCCCGCGCGCGCCGCCGACGCTGCGTCGGTGCTGATGGCTGAAGTGGCCACGTCCGATATTTCAAAGCTCACCAGCATCCTGGATCCCGCTTCCGATCCGGCTGGGAATAAGGTTCTGGATTCCCTGCTTCGCTCCGCCGTTCAGGAAGTGGCCAATGGCAACAGCGAGCGCGCCGTCGGCTATCTGGCAGATTACGCCACGCGCGCGCCGCGGCTGGCCGAAGCGCTTCCGTTTCAGCCCGAACTGGAACCGATCCGTGACAAGATCGATTCTATGGTCAGCCGCATGGCATCCGTCGCGAAAATGTCGGCCGAAGACGGGCTTTCGCGCGCCGAACAGACCGCGTCCGATTTGTCGGGCAAGATGGCGAATTGGAACACCAGTGCCGATGTTCTGGTGAAGCTGGCGCAGCGCCTTTACGATGCGGGCGGCTACGCCAATTATTCGCGCAGCGCCGAACTGGCGAAAGTGGTCAGCGACGCGGGCATGCAGGTGAAAGCGCACAACCAGGCATTGGCCGCCGCCGCTTCCGCCGCCGTCTCCGCGCCGGTCGCTAATGCCGGTATCACTGAAATGCTGCCCGGTATTAATGTCCCGTATTGGGCCGATCCGAACCTGCCGGTTGGGCGCACCTATTCCGCCAAGCGCCTTCCCAAACCGCGCAGGCGCTCCAGCACCGTGCTGGGCGATATATTTGACAATCTCTCGTTCGTCAAGGAAATCTGCGCCACCGCCACCCACCAGCTCTGGAACCGCGCGCCGCTGCTGGTGATGCTGCTGGCCTGGTTTTTCTTTGGCTTGGCGGGCGGCGTGGCTTTCGCCGTTGGCAGCCGAATCTGGCCCGACAGCACCTTTGTCGCCGTTGGCGACTTGGCCTTCACCTTGTGGGCGCTGGGCTTTTTGGCGATGGTGGGTTTCGGATTCTACGCGCGCGTCAGATATAGCCGTTATAGATGACCCTCGCGCCGACGGCTGCAACCCATTAGCAAAGCGGCGCTGACTAACAGCGGAACCGTCAGCATCCACACCACTAGCGTGTACATTCCCTGGTCCTGCATGCGGCCCACCAGCGGCGAAATCATGGTTTGCATCAGGCCGAAAGCAAAGGTCAGCGCGGCAATGGCCACGCCCGCGTTTTTCGCGCCAAAAACGTCAATGGGCAGGGCATAGATATTGACGCTGCCCGCCAGCAGAAAGAAAAAGCTCAGCGAAATGATGGCCGTGGCTGCGCCCGGCGTGGCGGCCAAAGGCAGCAATAACGTGGACAATGCCCCAGCCGCGCTGATCCAGATGGCCCTGCGCCGAGCGCTCACCGAATCTGTCTTGCGGTTGATCCACCACATGGAGAGTCCGCCGCCGCAGAAGCCGCCAGCAATGGAAAACAGCGGCGGAATCCAGACGTAATGCGCGCTGTCTTTCACCGAAACATGCTGAACGTGGATCAGATAAAGCGACGTCCACTGGGTCCAATATGAATAGAGAGGCATCCACAGAACGTTGGCGGCCATCAGAATCCACAAATCGCGCGTCGCCCAAATCGCCATGGGAGTTTTGGCTGAACGGTCCACCGCCGCGCCAAATTCGGGCGGAATTTTTTTGCTGGTGAACAGCCACAGCGGAATCCAAAGCAGCCCCAGCGCGCCGCAAAAGGCAAACGGCGCGCGCCAGCCATGGACCACCGCGAATGGCACCGCCGCCGCCACCACGATCCCGCCCAGGCTTAAGCCAATCTGGTTCGCGGCCGTTCCCATGGCGCGTTCGGAAGGCTTCAGGTAAGTCCCGTTCAGTTTTCCGAACGCCGGAACGCCTGCCGATTCGCCCAGCCCCAGCGCCGCGCGCACGCCGAGCAGGCTTTGAAAACCGGAGGTGAACGCGGTGAGAATGCTGACGCTGGACCACCAGGCCACGGCCGCCGAAATGCTCTTGTTCAGCCCGATCCGGTCCAGCAGCAGCCCCGCGCCCAGGCTGCTGAACATATAGACAAAGGAGAACGCCGCGATGATGTCGCCATAGGATTTCTGGTTCAGGTGAAATTCCGCCAGAATCAGCGGTGCCAGAACGGTCAGCAAACTGCGGTCCAGGTAGTTGAGGGTGGAGGAAAGGATGAAAATTCCGGTCGCCAGCCAGCGCCAGGGAAAACTGCTCATAAATGACTATGATGGACCAAGGTGGAAAACACAGGTTTTAATAGGCGGCAAGTTCTCGCTGCGAGCGCCGTGCTGGCGGCGGCCAATACGCGCTCCGACACCATTCGCACCAGCATTGTGGACGTCGGCAATATTCGCGTCGGCCATTTTACCGATTCGCGCCGTCCCACTGGCTGCACGGTGGTTATTTTCGACCGGCCCGCCGTCGCAGGCGTGGATGTGCGCGGCTCAGCGCCCGGATCGCGCGAAACGGACTTGCTGAATCCGGTCAACACGGTGCAGACGGTGAACGGAATTTTGCTTTCCGGCGGCAGCGCGTTTGGTTTGGACGCCGCCACCGGCGTTATGCATTATCTGGAAGAAAACAAGATGGGCGTTCACGTCGGCGCGAGCATTGTGCCCATTGTTCCGGCCGCTATTTTGTTCGACCTGGAAGTGGGCGACGGGAAAATTCGGCCCGACGCCCAAGCCGGCTATGCGGCCTGTCTGGCGGCGGTGAACGAGCATCCCGCCGAAGGCTCGGTGGGCGCGGGGGCGGGGGCGACTGTCGGCAAATTGTTCGGCATGCGCGGCGCCATGAAATCCGGCCTGGGCAGCGTCAGCATCACCATCGGCGACACCGACATTACGGTGGGCGCGATTGTGGCCGTCAACGCGGTGGGCGATGTGCTGAGCAAGGAAACCGGCAAGATCATTGCGGGCGCCAGAACCCGCGATGGCGACGCTTTTCTGGACAGCATGCAGCAGATTTTGGCGGGCGTGACGGTGACGGCGCATGTGGGCGGCAACACCACAATCGGGGTGGTGGCCACCAACGCGCGGCTGACGAAATCCGAAGCGACGAAGGTGGCGCAAATGGCGCATGACGGACTGGCGCGCGTCATTAATCCTGTTCACACTGGCATGGATGGCGACATGATTTTTGCGGCTTCCACTGCGACGGCTCGCTCGCGCGGCGACGTTTCGACCGTTGGCGCTGTGGCCGCTGAAGCCATGGCGCGCGCCGTCAACCGCGCTGTTCGAGCCGCCACTGGAATTCCCGGGCTGCCCGCCTATCGCGACATCCCGGCCGCGTGAGCCACTCCCAACTTCAACTTCAACTTCGGCAACTTCGGGCAACTTCGGGGACGGAGAGATATGGTACGAAGTGAAGAAAGTTTAACTTCGTACCATATCTCTCCGTCCCCGAAGTTGAAGCGGGAAGTGTGAATTAGCTGACGGCGGCGGACTGAACCGGTTGGACCACTTCTGCAATTCCGTAGCTGGATGCCAGCGCCCCGTTCTCAAATTTCAAATTGTGAGGACGAAGCGCCGGATTTTGGCAGCGAATCAGAACGCTATCGGCCAGCGTTGCGCCATCGGCGATGGTGCGCGGCTGAACCTGATTGAAGCCGCCATCGGGAGGAGTCATCGGCAGCAAGGCGTAGCTGGAGTCCACCGGCGTCGGCAGCGGATCGAACTGCAATCCCAGCGCGCTGGCCTTGCTGATCATCCAGGCCAGCGGAATGTCGGACAAAGCTTTTTCGCCGGGCGCAATGCCGGTTGCGCCGCCGCCCACATCGCCGTGATACCCGGAGAACCAGACTTGCTCCAGCGTCTGGCCGGGCGATGCCACGTTCCACAAAGTGGGCTGAAACTGCGGCCGCTTTTCGTCAATCGCCAGCGCGTGGTAAGCATGCAGCACATTGGGATGAAGATTGATGTCCATAAAGCCGTCAATCGGGTCAACGCCTCCGAGCACTGCCGTCAAGCCCACCGAACCCACCGTATCCCAAACGCCGACCATGGTGATTTTGGCTTCCTCCAGCGAGCAGTTGCTGAGCGACTTTAAAATGTTGGCGCGCTGGCTGGGATGTTCATAAGCTTCGAAAGCTCTGTTCACCAGATCGTCCGAGAAATTCTGCGTCGGCAATCCGCAGTTGGCAATCATGCCGGCCAGAGCCCGAGCGGTGAATGCGCCGCGGCTAAAGCCGACTATGAAAATTTGATCGCCCGGCTCATACACGTGGGCAATTTTGGTGTAGCCGTCCTTCACCTTCTGGCGAACGCCGATTCCAGCCGCACCCTCCACAACTTTTAAAATTGGGTTGCTGACCGCCCCGACTCCGTCGTCGTAAAACGGCATTTGATCCGCAGTCACCAGCAGTGACTTGTAGAATTTGTAGACGTTGCTGTGGTTACTGGCGTTTTCCCAGGTGCCATCGGCGCAGAACACGATTCGCTTGGCCATGTTTCATGGGCCTCCTTCCCGTGAGTGAGAAGCATAGACAAATCGTTACAACACCGCAGCTAAGCAGAAACCACTAGAGCGGGGACAGTCAGCCCGTTATACTAATTCAAAAACTAGTGTAACGGGCTGACTGTCCCCGTTCTAGTGGTTCTGTTCTAGTGGTTCTAATGTACTGCGGCTTTGCCGTTTGAGGTTCGCGCGCGCACCAGGCGCAGAATAATTTCTTCCACTTCATCCAGCGTCAGCCCGGTGGTGTCCACAAGCTGCGCATCCGGCGCCTGCACCAGGGGCGCTTCCTTGCGCGTGCGGTCGCGTTCGTCGCGCTGAATCAGTTCCCCGGCTACCGCATCGACGGAAGCGTTCTGGCCGTCCTGCGCTAATTCCAGCGCGCGGCGGCGGGCGCGTTCCTGCGGATCGGCGTCGAGGAAAATCTTGACCTGGGCCTTGGGGAAAACCACCGATCCAATATCGCGGCCTTCCATCACCACGCTGCTGGTTTCGGCCATTTTGCGCTGCAGGGCGAGAAGCGCGCGGCGCACACCGGGCACGGCTGAAACCTGCGAAGCGGCTTGGGAAACCTGCGGTTCGCGAATGGCTTCGCTCACATCTTCGCCGTTCAGCAGCACGCGGTCGTCCTGCATGGCCAGCTCGATTTGCGCGGCTTCGGCCAGTTGCTCCAGGCGGTGCATATCGCTGGTGGCCACGTTCAAGCGCAGCGCCCAGAGGGCCACCGCGCGGTACATTGCGCCCGTGTTGATATAAAGAAAGCCCAGCTTTCCAGCCACGCGGCGCGCCAAAGTGCTTTTGCCCGCGCCAGCCGGACCATCGATTGCCACGATGATTCGCTTTTCCGGTATCGGATCGGTAGGTCTCAACCTTCTATTGTCGCCAACTTGGGTTCCTAATGCTCTATGACCACTTCCCGCTTGGCCTGTTTGGGCGGACGGCGCATGATAAACGGCAGCGGCACCAGGCACCCAATCAGCAGCGACATGCACCAGAAGGCATTTTCGAAACTCATTGCGCCGGCCTGTGCAATCATGTTCTGATACATGGCCGCCAGCGCCTTTTGCCCCGCGGTGACGGCATCAAAGCCCCGGCTCACATAAACGCTGGTCAGACTGTTCAGCATGGAAACGTAGCCGGGGTTCGACGGGTCGGTATGCGCGGCCAGCGCGGTTTGATGCATCTGGTTCTGGCGCGCCAGAAAGGTGCTGAGCAGGGAAGTCCCGATGCTGCCGCCCAGGTTGCGCGAGAAGTTGGACAGGCCCGAAACCTGGTTGCTCTTTTCGCGCGGCACGCCAATGTAGTTCAGCGTGCTGATGGGGATGAAAATCAGCGGCATGAAGATCACCTGGACCATGCGCAGCACCACCACGGTATGAAAATCGATTTGCAGGTAAATGATGGACATCAGGTGAATGGTGATGCAGGTGCCCAGAAAGCCAATCGACACCAGCAGGCGCGGGTCCACTTTGGTCTGCAAGAGCATGCCCGCAATCGGCATCATGAAAACCAGCACCAGTCCTCCGGGTGACATGGCCATGCCGGCGCGCTCGGCTGTGTAGCCCAGGCTGCTTTGCAGAAATTCCGGTATGAGAACGGTGGACCCGAACAGCACAAAGCCCAGCACGAAAGAGAAGAAAACCGCCGTGCCGAAATTGCGGTTTTGCAGCAGGCGCACGTCGACAATGGGATGTTCGTGGAACCACTCCCATAAAAAGAATGAAATCAGCAGCGGAACGCCGATGCAGAACATGGTCAAAATCAGCTTGGAGGCAAACCAGTCGTCTTCCTGGCCTTTGTCCAGCACAATCTGGAAGCAGGCGATGCCGATGACAATCAGCGAGAGGCCGATGTAATCGATGCTGAAGATTTTTTTGCGGTCTTCTTTCAGCCACGGCGGATCTTCCACCATGCGCTGCGTCAAGAAGAGTGACAGCAGGCCCACCGGCAGGTTGATGAAGAAGATCCAGTGCCAGTTGAAGTTGTCGGTGATCCAGCCTCCCAGCGTCGGGCCGATAGCAGGTGCCACCACCACCGCCATGCCGTAAATGGCGAACGCCTGGCCGCGCTTTTCGGGCGGAAAACTGTCGGCCAGAATCGCTTGCTCGGAGGGTTGCAATCCGCCGCCGCCCGCGCCTTGCAAAACGCGCGCCAGAATCAGAAACGGCAGCGTGGGCGCAATGCCGCACAGGAAGGAACAGGTGGTGAACAGCGCCACGCACATCATGTAGAAGCGCTTGCGGCCCATCATGGTGGAGAGCCAGCCGGACACAGGGAGCACAATGGCGCTGGACACCAGGTAGCTGGTCAGAATCCAGGTGGATTCTTCATAGGTTGCGCCCAGCGATCCGGCAATATGCGGCAGCGCCACGTTGGCGATGGAGGAATCCAGCACTTCCATAAACGTGGCGAGCGTGACCGTTAAGGCCACCAGCCACGGGTTGAACGACGGCTTCCAGTCTCGATTGGTTGTCGCGGGTGGCGGCACGTGTCAGTTCCTGACCCGCACTTCCGGCACAACCGACATGCCGGGGCGCAGCATTTCCAGTCCCTGCTGATCTTTCTTGAAGCGGATGCGCACGGGAATGCGCTGCACCACTTTGACATAGTTGCCGGTCGCGTTTTCCGGCGGCAGAACGCTGGAAATTGCGCCGGTGGAAGCGCCGATGTCTTCGACATACCCTTCGAAATCTTTCTTTAACGCGTCCACGTGAATGCTGACGGTTTGATTGGGGCGAATGCTCTCCAACTGGGTTTCTTTGAAGTTTGCCGTCACCCAAACGTCATCCACCTGCGCGATGGTCATCAACTGCTGGCCGGCGGAGATATGCGCGCCCACCTCGGCCGAACGCTTCATCACAATGCCCGAAACCGGCGCGGGAATGTGGGTGTAGCTGAGTTTCAGTTGCGCCTGTTCCAGTTGCGCTTTGGCGTTTTGCTCGCTGGCCATTTCCGCTGACACAAAAGCGCGGCGAATGGCCAGTTCGCCGGGCGCGTTGCGCCTGGCCTGCGCCAGCCTGCTGACGGCGGCGGCGGTTTCCGATTTGCGCTGATCCACCGTGCGCGCAGCCGCTTCGAGCGCGGCATCATCGGCATCCACGGCTGCGGCTTGCGCCTTGACCGTGGCGGCTGTCTGGTCGAATTCCTGCTGCGGAATTTCTTCCTTGGCAATCAGGATTTTGTAGCGGTCCAGATCCTGCTGCGCCTTGCTGAGATTCGCTTTTGCTTCCGCCAGGCGCGCGGCGGCGGTTGCCTGATCCTGCGCGGCGACAGCCTCGGCCGCTTTGGCGGTGTCGACGTCGGCTTGCGATGTGGAGATGCTGGTGGAACTCTGCACCTGCGTGATGGCGATGTTGGGCACCTGCTCGGCGATCATGCTGTGCGCCTGGGAGAGCTGCGCCTGCGCCTGATCCAGCGCCACCTGCAAGTCGCGCGGGTCCAGATCCACCAGCGGTTCGCCGGCTTTGACGGTCTGGTTGTTGTCGACATAGACGCGGATGATGGTGCCGTCGATGCGTGAGGTGACGGGGTTCAGATGCGCTTCCACTTCGGCGTCGTCGGTCTCTTCAAACTGGCGCGCGTGCAGCCAGTAAAGAAGCCCGCCGGTGGCCAGCAGCAGCAGAATGACAAAGAAAATGCCGAAGGCCCTGGCGCGGCCTTTGGTGTTGGAAGGCTTTTCCGTTTTTACTTCCGCGGGTTTGATTTCTTCTGCCACTTGGCTCACTGTTTCTCCCTTTTGCTGTTGAATAATCCCGATTCAGTTTGACCCATTTCGCGCGCCAGCGACAAGCGCGCCAGGCGCATGGAAAACAGGCTGGTAATGTAATCGCTGTCGGCGGCAGCCACTTGCTGCTGCGCCTGCACCACTTCGACAGTGGTGGCGACGCCGGCGGCGAAACGGTCGCGCGCTTGCGTCAGCGTGTCGGCGGCCAGAATTTTGCTGCTTTCGGCCACTTTCACTTGTCCCACAGCGGTTTCCAGTTCGATGAGCGCATTGCGCACGCCCTGTTCGACGCGGCCGCGCTGATCTGCCAGTTCGGCCTGACGCTGATGCAGGGTGGCTTCGGCTTGCTCGATGTCAGCGCCGGTGCGTCCGCCCATCCAAATGGGGACGGTGACCGATCCGGTGACAGCAAAGACGCCGTGCGTGGATTCCGGATTCGGGCCAATGACGCCGTAGTTGCCGCTGATGGATGCCGCCGGCAAGCGTTCTGCGCGTGCGGCGGAAACAGCCAATTCGGCCGCCTTCACTTGCGCGGCAGTGGCCTGCAAATCGGCGCGCTGGCTGAGCGCTTGCTGAATAGCCTGGGCGGCATCGGGAACAGGCGCCGCATTGCTGTCCAGCGCGTCCGATAAATTGATTTCGCGATCCTGCGGCAGGCCGATCAAGCGCGCCAGGCTGATGATCTGTTTCCGGTAATCGGCCTGGAGCGAGGTGAGGCTTTGCTGCTCGGTCTGCAATTGCACTTGGCTGCGGGTGACGTCGATGCGGGCGTTGGTGCCGGCCGCTTTGCGCACTTGCGCCTGCTGGTAAATGGCTTGCGCGTTGTCCACTTGCGCTTTTTGCGAAGCCACGCGCGCGGCGGTGGATAAGCATTGCAGATAAGTGCCGCCGACGGCCAGAATCACCAGTTCATGGGCGTCTTTGGCGGATAAGCTGGCCGCCTGTTCCAAGGCTTTGGCGGATTGCCAGTTGCGGCGCGCCACCGGATCATAGAGCGACTGGCTGAGCGAGCCCTGGAGCGACGAATAATTGTACGGCCCGACGACGCTGGGGATGGAGAAGCCCAGGCTGGCCGGAATATGGAACTGAAAACCGTAAGCGGCCAGGTTCACCTGGGTGACGGTGTCGCTGGCGCTGGCGGAAATGTTGGGCAGCAGCGCGCTTAAAGCCTGCAAGCGCTGGGCGCGCGCGGCACGCTGCGAGTCGTTAGCGGCAATGGGGCCCAGGTTCGCGTCCAGGCCGCGCTTGATGGCGTCGGCAATGGTCAGTTGGATAGGGCCGGCGGGTGTTCCGTTGGCCGGCACGCTGCCGGAAAACTCGCCGCCCACCTGAACGCTGCCTTGCTGTGCCGTCACAGCGCTGCCGGCGCTTTCGCCGGTGGAGGCGGGCAATTGCGCGGCGCGCGTCAGGCCGGTGGCTCCGCCGCCCGGCGCCTGCGCCCAGCCTATGCCCGCAGCCAGCGCGATTACCGCTGCTTTCTTGATCATAAAATCCGGATACCAATGTATCAAATGCGTGCATGCATGTATATAATTGCTCCAGTGGCGGATCTCAACAAGCACCAGCAAAAAACCGAAGCGACGCGCCAAAAATTGCTGGCGGCCGCGCTGCGCGTGTTTTCGCGCGACGGCTTTGAGCGATCAAGGCTGGAAGATATCGCGGCGGAAGCCGGGCACACGCGCGGCGCGTTTTATGCGAATTTCGCCTCGAAGGAGGACCTGTTTATCGCGCTGCTGGAGGATCAGGCGGCGAAACGCGTGGCCAAGATTTCAAAAGAACTCAAGGGCAATGCGGAGGGCGGGCGCGAGGCGATCAAGAAATACTATCTGGGCCGCGCGAAAGACAGCCAGTGGAATCTGTTGACGCTGGAATTCAAGCTGTACGCCTTGCGCCACCGCGAGCACCGGGCGCGCTTTGCCGCCGCCCACCGGCGCATCCGCGCATCGTTTCATCTGGAAATGATGAACAGTTTCCATTACGCCTCGCCTTTCGGCGAGAAAGCCCTGCAGCACGCCAAGATTTTGCTGGAAGTGCTTTTAAGCGGGCTGCTGCTGGAACATGCTTACGATCCGAAAAGAATCTCGTCGGAAGAAGTGAATGATCTTCTGGGCAGCATGTTTGATATGGTGACCGCTCAGAGCGGCGACTAAAAAAAAGCGGCCGAAGAGGCGAACCTCTCCGGCCGTGGTGGGTGAAAGTGGCTGGCGAACTACTTGTTGCGGCGGCGCAGGACACCGGCTATGGCCAGCAAGCCGCCCGCCAGCATCGCGAAGGAAGCAGGTTCCGGCGTGGCCGTGACCACATTGTCGAATTCAAGGGAGTTCTGGGTCGAAGCGAAGGTGGCTGAGGTGAAGGTTTCCCCGGCATCGGCTGAGAAGTTGACGAAGTAAGAATCGCTGCCGTTGATGGGCACATTGAATTCGCTGCCCAGTTGCGCGCCCGTCAGCGTCAAAGTGCTGGAGGCCTGGCCGTTGCTTTCGGTGATGGAAAACGTGTTCCAAGGGTCGACCGATCCCCAGTAGAAGCCGAAGGAAGTGATGTCCGCGCCCAGCGTGTCGGTGAGGCTGCCGACACCAGTGGTGACGTAGGCTGAAGTGTCGCCGGTTGGTGTCAGATAGACATTCGTCACACTGCCGGTGACGATGGCGGCGCTGCCATCGCCGCTGAAGCTGGTGGGCAATTGATTGTTATTAAAGGTGGTTGTGGTTCCGGCGGCAAGGGAAGACTCCATGCCTTGTCCCGACACGGCCGTTCCGCCGAGGGTGACAACGGTGGTCGCGGTGGCTGGCGTGACCAGCGCCAACGCCAGGGCGGCTGATGAGAAGAAGGAAGAGAGGCTGAGTTTTGTCATTTGTGTGCGTTCCTTGTGCTGGCTTTCTACAGTTCCCACTTTAAGTCGTATACAAATTGTTTACAACATTAAACCGTTCTTTCAAATTGTTGAAAATAAGGACATTAGCTCCTAATTTCGCGCTGTGTAAGGGGCCTGATTTGCCGGATAATGAAACCAGCTAGGGGTTGGTTGAAGCGCTGATTTGTCGTGGCTTTTTCGCGCTTAGGAAACTAGCTGGGTCAGGATGGTACTGGCGGGTTTGGCTAAACTCGCCTCATGGCCCACAGAAGATCCCTGATTGATTCCATCGCCGCGGAAGCTGCAATTTGGCGTCGCACGCTGCATCAGAACCCGCAAACCATGTATGAGGAGACGTTCGCCTCCGGTTTTGTCGCGGCTAAGCTGGCGGAGTGGGGCATTCCGCACGAAACGGGGATTGGGAAGACAGGCATTGCGGCCACCATTGACGGGCAGTCGCCAGAAAACGGGCGCGCCATCGCTTTTCGGGCCGATATCGACGCTTTGGATATAGAGGAAACGACGGGGCTGCCGTGGGCCTCGCAAAACAAGGGAAAAATGCACGCCTGCGGACACGATGGCCACACCGCGACCATTCTGGCGCTGGGGCGTTATTTGCAGCAGACGAAGAATTTTCATGGGCGCGTGCGGCTGATTTTTCAGCCGGCCGAAGAAGGCGGGCGCGGGGCGGAGCGCATGGTGTCCGAAGGGCTGCTGGAGCGGTTCCCGTTCGATGAAATCTATGGTTTTCACAACTTTCCTTACCTGCCGCTGGGCCGTTTCTGGATTCGCTCCGGTTTCATGATGGCCGCCACCGACTTCTTTTCCATCCATTTCAAGGGGCGCGGGGGACATGCGGCCATGCCGAGCCTTTCCGATGATCTGGTTCTGGCTTCAGCGCATCTGGTGACTGCCCTGCAAGGGCTGATTAGCCGCGAGGTGAACCCGCAAAGCGCGGCCGTGCTCTCGGTGACGAACCTGCAATCGGGCACCGGCGCGAGCAACGTGCTTCCCAGCAGCGCGTTTCTGAGCGGCACCGTGCGCTGCTTCGACGCCGCTTTGCGCGACCAGTTGGAAGAGCGCATGCGAACATTTGTGCGGGGTTTTGCCCAAATGTACCGGCTGGAGCATACATTTACTTACGACCGGATTACCGACGCAGTTTTCAATCCCGCCGAAAATGTGGAATATTCAATTGGCGCGGTGGAAAAATTGTTTGGACCCTCCGCCTTGTACGCGCTGGACCCGATTATGGGCGGCGAAGATTTTGGCTATTTTCTGCAGAAGCGGCCGGGATCGTTTATTTTTGCTGGCCAGGCGGAGGCCGATCCGGCTTCGCCGCACAATCAAGGGCTGCATACGCCGGGATATGATTTTAACGACGCCGTGAATCCGCTGGTGGTGGATTACTTTGCGGAATTGGCGGAGACGCGCTTGGCGGCGCGGTGATTAGTTTCGTTTGCTTCGAATAATTGCGTTTGGTTCGAATTGGTGGTACAGTTAAAACATGGCACAGATAACTCTGGCGGCATCTACTCTTCCTTCCGATACCGAAGTGATTCTGGCGACGGAAACGATGCGCGTGCTGGCGAGCCGGAAGACGCGCGAAGGCCTGCGTCTTCGCCTGGTGGACGATCCCCAGGGGCGGACGATTGAACTGCCTGCTTCCTCAGTGGTGATACTGGTGCGAGTTCTGGAGGAAATGGAGAAAGGCAATGCCGTCACCATACTTCCCGTTCATGCCGAACTGACTTCGCAAGAGGCGGCAGACCTGCTGAATATTTCCCGGCCTTCGCTGATTGATCTGCTGCAGCGCGGGGAAATTCCGTTCCGTAAAGTGGGGACACACCGGCGCATTCGCTTGGATGATGTGATGGCGTACAAGCGCAAGGCGGAGGCAGCCCGCAGAGCGGCATTGGAAGAACTAGCCGCCTACGATCAGGAACTAGGGCTTTAAGCCGGGTGAGCGCGTTCGCGGCCTTTTATGATGCGAACGTGCTCTATCCAGCCGAGCTGCGCAGTTTCCTGATGCATCTGGCGATGACGGGATTGTTTCGCGCGAAGTGGTCCCATGCTGTTCATGAAGAATGGATTTCGAATCTTTTGCGGAAACGCTTCGATCTGACGCGGGAAAAGCTGGAGCGCACGCGCATGCTGATGGACAAGCACGCGATAGAAGCGCTTGTGACTGGATATGAGGACCTGATTCCCGGCTTGCAACTGCCAGATCCGAATGATCGGCACGTGCTGGCAGCCGCCATTCGCGGCGGCGCGGCAGTGATTGTCACCATGAATCTGAAGGATTTTCCGGCTGAAATTATTGAGCCGCTGGGTGTGGAAGCGCAGCATCCCGACGAATTTATTCTGCGGCTGCTGGATACGGCGCCGGGAACCGTCGCGGATGCGGCGCGAACGCATCGGCTGAGCATGAAAAATCCGCCGAAGTCGCCTGCCGAATATCTGGAAACGCTGGAACGCCAGGGCCTGAGCCAGACGGTCTCGGCCCTTCGAAGCTTCGCAATTTAAGATCACTTTTCAAAGCGATGGAAGAAGCTGGAATCCGAGTAATGCGGGCGGTTTGGTTCGTCGGCCACGCGTCTTGCCAGGTCGGCCAGGAATGAATTGAACTGCGCGGCGGCGGCGTAGTCGACGGGTTGGGAAAGATTGTCTTCCGTCGAATGATAGCGCTGGGCCAGCCATTGCCGCCAAGCCTTGTATTCGGG